>ERZ834722.7-NODE-7-length-207338-cov-14.492327_pt1 | contig 207338 bp, 177 predicted proteins | sample MGYA00519576_ERZ834722 | MGnify/ENA primary metagenome ERZ834722 (study PRJEB31850, sample SAMEA3708759) | human gut metagenome | biome: human gut; feature: human-associated habitat; material: faeces | place: China | collected 2014 ...
TAACGGTCCTAAGGTAGCGAAATTCCTTGTCGGGTAAGTTCCGACCTGCACGAATCGTGTAACGATGCCAGCACTGTCTCAACGTGGATCTCGGCGAAGTTGTAATTCCGGTGAAAATGCCGGATACCTGCGGAAGGACGGAAAGACCCCATGAACCTTTACTGTAATCTGATATTGGTATTTGATTGCTCTTGTGTAGCATAGGTGGGAGGCAGTGAAACCGCTACGCCAGTACCGGTGGAGCCACAGGTGAAATACCACCCTGGTGTAATTAGATATCTAACGGTGTCCCGTGAATCCGGGCCCCGGACCGTGTCAGAGGGTCAGTTTGACTGGGGCGGTTTCCTCCTAAATTGTAACGGAGGAGCCCGAAGGTACACTCAGCACGGTTGGCAATCGTGTGCAGAGCGTAAGGGTAGAAGTGTGCTTTACTGTAAGACCGACAGGTCGAGCAGTTGCGAAAGCAGGGCCTAGTGATCCAGCGATGGAATGTGGAATCGTCGTTGCTCAACGGATAAAAGGTACTCTGGGGATAACAGGCTGATAGCGCCCAAGCGTCCATAGCGACGGCGCTGTTTGGCACCTCGATGTCGGCTCATCACATCCTGGGGCTGGAGAAGGTCCCAAGGGTTCGGCTGTCCGCCGATTAAAGTGGTACGCGAGCTGGGTTCAGAACGTCGTGAGACAGTTCGGTCCCTATCTGTCGTGGGCGTAGGATATTTGAGAGGGGCTGACCTTAGTACGAGAGGACCGGGTCGGACGCACCTCCGGTGCACCAGTTGTTCTGCCAAGGGCACAGCTGGGTAGCCGCGTGCGGTTATGATAAACGCTGAAAGCATCTAAGCGTGAAACATGCTTCAAGATTAGATATCCCATAGCTTAAGCTAGTAAGGACACTTGTAGACTACGAGTTTGATAGGTCGGAGGTGTAAGTGCAGTAATGTATTCAGCTGACCGATACTAATTGTCCGAGGGCTTGAACTTCTTTCTCTTTTCTTCCTTTATTCAGTTTCTTATTACTTTTTTGTCAAAGAACAAGAGAGTAAATACTTTTAGGGAAAAAGCACCTTTAGCTCAGTTGGTAGAGCAACTGACTCTTAATCAGTGGGTCCCGGGTTCGAATCCCTGAAGGTGCACCATAAGTTAGTGCTATTAACGCATAGGGTCCACCCGTTCCCATTCCGAACACGGAAGTTAAGCTATGCGGTGCCGAAGATACTTGGCGGGAAGCTGTCCGGGAAAATAGGTCGAGGCCAACTCCTTTTTATATTCCTCTTTAGCTCAGTTGGTTAGAGCACCTGACTGTTAATCAGGGGGTCGTTAGTTCAAGTCTAACAAGGGGAGCCATTGCCGACAGGTTTTACGCCTGTCGGCTTTTATTTTCTACCCCAACTATTGACAAAGAGCCGCATACCCTTACCATCCGTTCGGCAAGCGGCGATGCGACCGCCAAATTCACGATCGAGGCAGAGGTAGTTCCTCCCGCGCCAGAAAGCACAAATGCTTGTGTCTTGATAGTCGTCGGTGTCGTTGCTCTCGGAGCCTGCGCAGCTGTGGTTGTATTCATCATCCGTAAGAGAAAAAGGCATAATTAAAGCGACATTTTGCGGAGCCTCCGTATCCTGCGGAAAACGGATAGGAAGCTCATAGCACAATATCATCTGCAAATCAACAATATAAAGGATTTTCCTACGGCTATGACGGAAAACATATCTTTTATAAATACATTTAGCCTATAGTTTTGAGCATAAAAAATAATTGACTAAACAAAAGAAGTGTGGTAAAATATGTATAGGAATAATCTGATGAAATATGCAATTGAAAGATTGAAGGAAAAATTATGACAGATGAAATGAAACGTGAGTTCCTTTTGGAATCTATAAGATCTTCTTTTGATGCTGTATTCCAGCTTGATTTGATAAACGGGGTATATCAGCCGGTTTTTTCAGGCGGCGTGGATTTATCGCAAGGCACGCAAAGCTATGATTATGCCGATTTTGCCGGAAAGTTTACAGAGAAGTATGCAACATCCGGCAAGGCAGAGAGCCTGCGGAAAGCGCTGTCTCTTGACACCGTGAGAGAAGCCATAAAAAGCGGCAGAAAATACGAGGTTTACGGCGGGACAAAATTCGGGCAAAACGCAATAGACTATAAGAAGCTGTCCTTTATGCCGTGCGGAAACGGAAGGTATGCCTTTCTTGCGATTTCGGACTTCGGAAGCCTTGCCGATTACTATAACGAAGAGCTTCGGCGGATGGCTGAGGGAACACGTCTTGATATTCTGACGGGGGCGTACACGCGTAATTACTATGAAACGGAGATGAAGCATGCTTCGTTTGCCGGAGGCGTCGCTCTTATAGATATTGACGATTTTAAGCTGTGCAATGACCTTTACGGACACGATGTCGGCGATCTGGCTCTGATTGAAACGTCAAAAGCTATCCGCAGCAATATTATGGAAAAGGATATTTTAATCCGGTATGGCGGCGATGAGCTGCTGCTTTTGCTGCCGGAAGCTACTCCCGAGAGAATGGACAGCGTACTGGAAAAGATACGGGCGGATGTCAGCGAGGTCAAAAACGGTAAGCTCGGAGGCATACGCCTGAGCATCAGCGTCGGCGGCGTTATGACGGACAAGGGACCTATAACCGATGCGGTCTACCGTGCCGATCGAATAATGTACCTTGCCAAAAGGCAGAAAAATACTGTAATGACAGACCGAAAAATCGAAAGCAATTCCGAAAAGCAAAGCGGCGACGATAAAGAAAGACCGCATGTGCTGATTGTGGACGATTCCGAGTTCAACCGCGAGCTTCTGTGCGGGATTCTCGGCGAGAGCTTCGAAATTCTGGAGGCGGACAGCGGAAAAGAAGGGCTGAAACTGCTGAGACGATACGGAACGCAGATATCTGTTGTACTTCTTGACATTATTATGCCGGAAATGAACGGCTTTGATGTGCTGGATGAAATGAACAGAGAGCATTGGCTGGACAACATTCCTGTCATTATGATTTCGGCAGATGACTCGGATGAGAATATCCGCCGCGCTTTTGATCTCGGCGTGACGGATTATATCTGCCGCCCGTTTGATGCCAAGGTTGTGGAAAGGCGTATCCGCAATACTATAACGCTGAATCTGAAACAGAGACGTATGCTGTCGCTTCTTGCGGAGCAGAGCCGCGACAAGGAAAAGATAGGGCAGATGATGGTGGATATCCTGAGCAATACGGTCTGCTATGTGAACGGCGAGAGCGGTCAGCATATCCGCAACATACAGCGGATTACCGCCATATTGCTGGAGCGTCTGCTTCTGAAAACCGACCGCTATCGGCTGTCCTTTCAGGATTGCGTCATGATTTCAACGGCATCTGCTCTGCATGATATCGGCAAGGTCGGCATAAATACGTTTATACTCAACAAACCCGGCATACTTACGCCGGAAGAGTATGAAGTGATGAAAAAGCACACGCTGATCGGCGAGCATATACTGAAAAGCGGTGAGCTTTCGGAATTTCGGGAGGAACCGTTACTGAAAACGGCAGAGCAGATCTGCCGCTGGCATCACGAACGATATGACGGCAGCGGATATCCGGACGGACTTTCGGGTGAAGAAATACCGATTGCCGCACAGGTAGTTTCGATTGCCGATGTATTTGATGCACTTATGAGCAAGCGAAGCTATAAAGAGGCGCTTTCCGCAGAGGTTGCGCTGAGAATGATAGAAAACGGAGAATGCGGCAGCTTCAATCCTGTTCTGATTGAATGTCTGAAGCAGGCTGTGGGAAAGCTGGAGTCCGATGTGTACGAAAGCTGACTGCCTTTCGTTTTTGCAATGCCGAAGACTGCGGGCACATAGGCTTTCCGCCGCCTGCCATAAACGGTTTGCAGCATGCAAAGGAGCGATTGACTGCAGAAAAAATAAATCAAAAATATATAAAATTGTTTTCTAAAAGTACTTGACAAATATTGATATTCGTTGTATAATTACATGAAGAAACTCATAATTTGTCAGATAATCGGTTGTTTCGTGAAGGACGTCTGATCCTGTCTGAGCAAAGAATTGATGTGCGTTTTGAAAAAACAAAACGGGATAAACTGAATAATGGGCAAACCCGTTGTGAAGCGGGGACGCAAAGCCTTGGAGACTTTGAATAAAGTCAGTCCGGTTGCAATACAAACTGCGAAAAAAGTGCGCGGTTCGTGTTTTGCAACCGGACTTTTTTCGTTGTTACAGCAAGAAAAATATATAAACATCATCGGAAAGAAAAGAGGGAAAAACAGCAGGCACGCATATACAAAAAAAGGGGGGAAATAAAGGAATGCAGAAGAGGGATATATTCGAAGAGCTTGCGCGGTGTGCGGGGTGTCATTACATCTCGGATTTGAGGTCGCCTCTGTATAATCACTATGCGAAAGAGGCGTTTCGGGAGCACTTTATCCCGGAGGATTACTCACTGAAAGAACTGTCGGCGCTCTATCGGTACCTTTACAACAAGAAAAAATTTTTTGAATCCCACGCCGAGGCAAGAGAAGCATTCGGACTTGAAGAAGAACTTGCTTCAAAAAATTCGGGGGGGGGTAAAACCGCCTTTAAAAGGAGCTTTGCGCAAGAACAAGAGAAAGGAAGAAAAGAAAGATAATGAGTCAATACAGTCAAAACGGAAGAACGGGTTCGTTTCTTGCGGTTAACAACGGAACGGTTGAGGGATGCATTGCCGATATAGCATTTTCCTGCAAAAATATCGGTGCGGGATTTGTTTATGAAAACAACGCGCAGATAGTCAGCTCCGCATCCGTAAAATGCATTAAAGGAAAGTCGGCAAAGGGCTTTTATGTACGTAACGGAGGGACGATAACCGCAAGCGGATATATAGCAGGCAAGGGAGCACTGAAGATCGGCAAAGACGGCAAAAGGGAGTATGTTTTCGGCAACGAAGAGCAGTTCATCGCCGGAGATACTCCGACAGAAAGCATCCGTCTGCGACTGGAGCTTGACAAGCTCTGGAGGGGGGCGGAAGGCAAGGGCTTTGTTCCTGATATGAAAGCAAACCGAAAAGAGCTTCCGGTCACTGACAGTCCGGCTATCCGCATTGAAACGGCAGACGATCTGAAAATGATGATCGAGTCGGTCAATTCGGGAGACAAAAAAGCCGCGGGCGCACACTATATCCTTGCGGGAAATATCAATATGAAGGGTGCGAAGCTGAAACCGATAGGAGACTGCGAAAGCTATCCCTTTTCGGGAACCTTCGACGGAAACGGATATACGGTCAGCAATTTCACAATAGATTGCCGCGGAGCGGAATACGGCGGATTTTTCGGCTGCACGAAAAAGGCAAATGTGGCAAACCTTGCACTTGACTATATATTAAAGGGAAAAGGCGGCGTGAATATCGGAGGTATGGCAGGCAGTATTGCCGGCGGCAGCTTTGAAAACTGTCAGGTTCGGATTGCGATGTCGCCGGGACTGTGTTCGGGCGGTTTCTGCGGAAAAAATACCGGATATATACGAAACTGCTATGTCGGCGGAAAGATTGCTCAGCCTGCGCCGATTCTGCCATGGCTGATTCCGAGCGCGGCAATACTTCTCGTTTTGCTTACGGTCGGTTCGGTGGTGCTGGTACAGAAGCTGACTGGCAATGTTCCGTTCAGACCGGAGATTATCGACCCGAATCAGGTGCCGGTGCCGAAGCCGAATCAGCAGGAGGATCCGCCTCCTGCGGGAACAAACCGCATCAGCCTTGAACTTAATCACGAGGTGTATGTCAGCGCGACGACGATGGTGGGGCAGATGGATTATGTCAACCCGCACAGAAGCACACAGGATGTTGTGATACGGCTTTGCATCAGCGATGCGGAGCTGAAAAAGGCAGGCTACGATCTTGTTGCCTGCAAGGTGAGAACGCAAAAGGAGCTTAATGCCGAGGGATATGACCCCGAAAAGGCATTTACGGTGCTTTACAGCTCGCAAAGACTTCAGATAGGCTACAAGCTCGGCTACTGCAAGCTTTCGGCACTTCCGAACGGGGAGCTGCTGAAGGTAGGGGATTATGAGATGATCATGATGATCGATGCATATGACCCGAAAACAAACGAAAAAGCAATCGTCAACGCACAGGCGATGACAACCATCCACGTTGTGGATCGATGATTGAGGTGTGTGATTCGCACCGTAAGAAAGACGGAAAGGGGGGCGGCAAGGATTGCGGCTGTCAGGTAAACATCAAAACAGATCCGGAATAAAAAAATCGGTTTCGCTTTTTGTTGCGATATCGGTGCTTATGGCGGTCTTTGCCGTTTTCCGTCTTCCAGTATCGGCGGCGGATCCGGATTATACATTTTCAAGCGGAGCGGTACTTCTGGATAATTCCTACAGCGGAAAGAACATTCTGATACAGAACGGCGTTTTCTCGGTCACTGTTTCCGGCGCGACGAATGTCAATATCATTTTTGACAGTGTGACGATGGACAGACGATACGGCAGTGATCAGAACATGACGGTCGAGGGGCTTTACAATGTTGCGCAGTCACTCGGATGGGTCAGGAACGGAAGCTATACTGCGCAGACATGCCCGCTCCTGCTGACAAACGGCGCGAGCGCAACTGTTGCCTTCCGCGGAGTGAACAACTTTTACGCCGGAACAAACAAGTGCACCGTCAACAGCGGCAATTGGTATACGAAAAATCAGAGCGGCGGCGGCTTTGCCGGAGTTCAGGTAGACGCCGGCTCGACGCTGACCATATCACCGAGCGGCGGAACGCTCAATGCATACGGTGCCTTCTATGTGGAGGGCGACAACTCGGAAAACTCAAGCTACGGGTACGGCGCTCCTTCCGGAGTTTCGGTAAACCAGCTCGCCGGCGGTGCGGGCATCGGCGGCGGCGCGGCATGGAACACGACCACGAGCGCTTCTTCCTCATATACTGCCGGAACGCCGGGAACCATCATCATAAACGGCGGTAACATCAATGCACACGGCGGACATCAGGCTGCCGGTATCGGCGGCGGTCTGAACGGAGCGGCAACGAATACATCTGTTACAATCAACGGCGGAAATGTCAATGCCTATGGCGGCAGATGGGCTGCCGGCATAGGAGACGGCGACTTGCTCCAGGATAACTGGACAACAAAATACACCGACAATTATTCCATCGTCATCAGCGGCGGAAGGGTAAATGCCGTGGGCGGTGTCGGATGTCCCGGTATAGGAACGACAGACGAGGTCTCCACGCTTGCGAGGCGCGGCACCTCGGGACTTACAATAAATCTGAACGGCGGAGAAATTACCGCAAAATCCGGCTATCCGGATAAATTCAATCCGCAAGGAACAGCAGGCTACAGCGGAACCGACGCGGCTGCGGCAATAGGCGCGGGAAACAAAACAAATATGGAGTCAAACTCCATTTCGGTTTCGTCCGTGGCTAAGATTATTGCATCGGGCTTCGGGCATTATTCCGTTACGGAAAACGGCGTGCAATACAGTGCTCTGCCGACGGTAAATATAGACTCGGACGGATATGCTTTTCTCGGCAGATTCCCTGAGCTTGCCTCGTCAGGCAGCAGAGTTTTCGAGCTTTTTGAGGCACAGCGGTTTGATACCGTGATAAACGGCGAGACATATCAGTATAGGAAATATGTCACGCAGCCTGCCGACGGAAGCACCGGCGAGATTTATTACTACTGCGCAGAAGCACCCGACAACAGGTGGCTCTTAAAAGCGGGAGCCGACGGCAGTATCGGAAATTCGGCGGTGGTTCCGCTTGATTCTCTGCCGGCACTTGAAAACAAAATGGACGAGCTTATGCTCACGCTCCATGTAGACGAAAATTCCGTCAAGATAGGTGAGGTTGCCGCTCCGGCACACTTCCGTTCGATTGCGCTGTCACTGCCTAATCCGCAGGAGCACGGCGGCATATACGCGCTGAAGATACCGACGACAGCAATGTACGGCTACAGCGGAACGGCGGTCCTGCCGAAATCCGGATATGCCACAATCACGATAGGCGCAGAGGAGCAGGGAACACTCTCCGGCGAGATTGCCTATCCGAGCCATATGAATATCAAAGCAGACTCCGTTTCCGCAACGCTTACCGACCTTGATATCTATCGTGACGGGCAGTATACCGATGGCAGAAACGGTCTTGTCGGCGACAGCTTTATGGAGAATGTATTCGCCTACAGGATTTATATAGAGCATGACGACAATTTTGCATATCTTTATGCAAAATACGCCATAGATGACAATGTAAATGTAAGTATAGAGCCATTCGGTATGACCGTTTCAGAGCAGACAATCGGCACAGACCGCATAATCACGGCGACGCTTGATATGACGGGCGTAACCGAGAAGGTAATCCGTCTGAAAAAGACAGATACCGTGACAGTGGAGGGAAAGACAATCACGCTCAACTCCGTGGTGTATAAGATAACCGTCGTAAAAAAGGCTTTATATAAAATAGAGCTCAATGCTCTCAACAGGGTTTATGACGGTACAGAGGTCAGACCGTCGATTCTCCGCCTTTATTCCGAAGAAACGGGAGCAGAATATGCGGCAACCGACGCCGAGCTGAATTCGGTTTTCTATTCCTACTATGCGCAGGAAGGAACCTTGTGGACAGAGCTCGGAACGGTCGCTCCGAAAAACGCGGGACAATATAAGATTTCGGCAGTAATACATGCCGACACATTTACAGCCATGTCGGAGACGGAATTTACGATAGCAAAGCGCACACTTACGGTAAACCGAATACAAAATCCGCTGACATATGTCAGTGCCGCGGAGCACGCGGGCTGGACTGCGCCGCGCGATATTCAAGACCCGGGCAGGATATATCTGTCCGGCGTAGTGGGAGCGGACGAGGTCTCTGCGAGTGCGGTGAGTGTTTTCTATAACGACATTTCCATCGGATACAGGGTGGACAAAATCACGCTGACAGGCATCACGCTTTCGGGTGCGGATGTAGGCAACTACGAAACCGCCGATACACAGAAGGTTTTCGGGCAGATCAGCTATTCGCTTGACGGTGCGATCTTCCGCAAGAAGCCGTGGATGACGTGGGACAAGTTCTATCCCGTGGACAGCCCGCTTCCGGTAGCTCCGGAAACGGCAGACTGGCATTCTCCCGCAACGGGCGGCGTGTATGATTCACACAGAGACTACGTGTACGCAAGAACCGAAAATATGGGCAACAGTCAATCGGTTTATGCTGTGGATATCGAATTCGGTTCGATGTATTTTACATATTCCATGTCGGAATGGAATGCCGGCACCATGGTTTATGAAGAGCTTGTCGGCGAATCGCGCTGGACTGGTTTTGAAGGCGGCAACAATGAAATCGTAGTTACAAACCGCTCAAATTCCCCGATATGGTATATGCCGAATGCCAAAATAGATTTTCTGCATTCCGCTATCGGTGACAGTCCGGTAGGCATCAAGGCAAACTTTTATGCGGACAATTCCTCGTCCGGCACGCCGATAACGGGGATGTGGCAGGAGGTTTCGGCAGCCACGGCAGGAGACAGGGAAAACTTCGGCGTTCCCACGAGTCAGGCGTGCTACATCAGGCTCTCCGGAGTTCCGCAGCTCAGTGATTCCGATCACTTCACGGTGGTCGGCAATGTGTCGGTAACGATATCGCATACAGGCGGATAGTTCTGCAGATATAATCCGCAGAAAGCGGTTTATATAAAAAAACAAAAACCAAAAACAAAAAAATATGCTTTTGAAAGGAGCAATCAAAATGAAAAGAATTTTGGCAATTATTATTTCGGTCGCAATGATCGCGACCATGCTCGCGGTTTCCGTGAGCGCGGAAAAAGAGGTCGGCGGTGATAACGGCGTTCTGACATTCGAACCGACAACCCCGACCGGAGAAGACCTGAATGTCAAGGTCACGGAGATTACGCACAAATATGCTGTAGACCTTGTCTACTCTCTTCAGGATCTGGTCATAGACGGAGCTATCACATGGAATGTCAACACCATGAAGTATGAAGTGGGCGGCAACACCCTTGAGAATACCACACGCAGGGTTAAGGTGTACAACCGCTCCGACCTGCCGGTATATGCGTATGCAACCATTACCAACACCAATGACGCCGACGGCATTACGGTAACTGCCAAGAATGACAGCGCAACAAACAAGCTGACAATTGCAAAGGCAACCGCCGGTGCGGGAGGAGCCAACGGCACATCTACCGTCGAAGAACTTGTCATCAACCTGAAAAGCGACAACTGGAATGCTGTTGCGGAATACTACGCAGCACAGAGACTTGCATCTGCAAATCAGGCGACCGATACTTTCAGAATCGCAACCGTCACCGTCACTATCACCAAGGATTGAGGCTTAAAGAGATTTTAATTTGCTGCGAGGCAATTTAAAATAAAAATCAAAAAAGGAGGAAAACAAATGAAGAAAATTTTTGCAATTGTGCTGAGTGCAGTGCTTTGTCTCTGCATGGCTGTCCCCGCATTTGCGGCAGGAACGCCTGAGGCAGAGTACACCGGGCAGACTTCCGGACAGGATGTCAATATCACCATCAGCGGTGATATGGTTCATGTCTATCTTGTGGATATAGAATTCACAAATCCGACATTTACTTATTCGTCCGGCTCCAAGTGGAACCCCGAAACATACAAGTATGAGCCGAGCACGGGCGCAGAGTGGGCAGGAGAAGGTACTGTAAAGATCATTAACCATTCAGACCTTCCCGTCAATTACGATATCACGGCGGAAAATGTAACCAATGCTTACGGTCCGCTTAGCATCAACATTACTGCCGGAACAGGCACTGTTGATAAATGCAACGTCGGCGACGCCCGCGGAAGCCACAATGCAACCGCAACCTTCAAGGTAACGGGCACACCTACCGTTGCCGAGATAGCAGCTCAGAAGCTCGGTGAAATCAAGGTCACCATCACGAAGTAAGATCCAAGCAAAATCTGCAGGAAGGGAGAAGCGCAATGAAAAAGAAACTGCTGCCGATATTTTCATACTGCGTGGTTTTTGCGCTTTTTCTCTCTTTGCAGATGGGTTTTGCCGCACCGTCGTCTGCACACGGAGAAAAAATCGATGTGCTGATAAGCGTCGGGAGCGAAAGGGAATACAGCTATGCGATAGATATTATTTTTAAGAATATTTCTTTTGTTTATCAGCTGGAAAGCATTGCTGTCAACTCCAAAACGGGCGAGAGATATGTAAACAGCGGAAAATGGCTTGAGCAGGGCGGCGCACCCTCGCCGTCGTTTGACGTGCTGGTGGTAAACAGATCCGACACACCGATACATTCGGAAACTGTATTTTTTGCCGCGGACTTTTATCTGTGCGGCGCGGATATTACCGTGAAATGCGACAGTGACAATGTCATCCCCGCAGTTTTGCTGGAGGCGGAAAAGAAAATCGTATACGAACTAAGAACAAGCGCAGTGTTCGGCATATATCCGGAGCTTTCCTCCTATGAGGGTGAGAAAAATATTTCGGCAACGGTGAAAATAGACCGTGCCGACGGAATGGCGACCGACGGATATCCGTTCAGCGCACGAAAGCAATAACGTCAGAAAGAGGTGCTGCACAATGAAAAAACTGAATAAGCACGGTGCAAAATCTCTTTGTGCCGTTATTATGGCGTTTGCCTTGATTTTGCTCTCTGTTCCGGTATTTCCCGTACACGCGGAAAACGATGAAACGAAATCGGGCGATTACAAATACGCCGTTACCATTGAATTCGGCTCGATGACCTTCTGCTATGACTACGGCAGGTGGGATGTAAACGAAATGCGCTACAAAACTGATGGTGAAATCGGAAATCCCGCAAGCGGTACAGAGGCGGGTTATCCCGGTTGGTATGGCTTTGACGGTACGGCAAACCGTATCAGCGTGAAATATTCAAACGAAAACGAAACGGACTCTCCTACGCAGAACAGGAAGCTCGCAGTTACATTGGATTACCGCGCGCTTTTTGCCACAGAGGGAAGAGTGGTAGGCGGTGTCACGATGGAGTTTTATTCGGATGCCTTGCTTACCGCTCCGTTTTCGCCGAGCTTTACTGTGCCTCACACCGATCCGGAGGACGAGAATGCCAAGACGGTAATCTACACTTCGCTTCGCGGAGAGCCTACAGAAAACGGCGGCAAATATTTATCCGACAGCTTTGTGCCGGTCGGTATGCTGACGATACGCGTCGGCGAAATATCCGACTGACGGAAAGGGAAAGCTATGCATTCATTCAGCAAAACGAAATTGAAAAAAGATATTCTCGTCGCACTGGCTGTGACTACGGTTGTCGCTGTGCTTATCATCGGGCTGGTTTTGATAATCCGCATGGAGCCGAAAATAATTGATAAAAACGAAACTGCGGGAGAACCGCAGAAACAATCGTCAATTGCGGGCTATGCGGCATATGAAGCTCCCGATGTCTGCAAGGTAAAAATCTGCTGTGAGCCGACGATTGAGGGCGGATATGCCTCAATCTGGCTTACAAATCCCGCCGATAATGATGTTCTCATCCGCGCGGAGCTGTATTCTGTGAAAACAGTATATAATGCCGAAACGGGGCAGGCAACCTTCCTGCCGGATAAGCTGCTCGGCAGGACAGGCTTCATTCATGCCGGAACATTTGTGGAAAAGGTTAAGGTGAAGAGGCTTCGTTCCGGCGAGGAAACCAAGGTAATGGTAAAAATATCAACAATGTATGAGGACTCTCGGACCAGCAAGGGCATCTTCTATATCCGCACGACAGTGCATTGAAAAAGCAAGGTCTCCGCGAAAAATCAACGGCAGATTTTTCGCATAATTCATAATAAAAATACGGCGGGCTCAAAGCCTGCCGTATTTTTGTTTTCAAAAAGTAGATACTGTTTAAAAGGTACCTCTTATCATATTCGCGCGAGCATCAATTGCGGGATCTTTTGATTTCTTTTTCCTGCTTGTCGCATATGGCATTGATACGGCTTGTGAGAGCGGCAAGATCCTTGCTGTTGCAATTCCTGCTACGCTCAATAATCCCGATCAGACGCATTCCGGCGGAATGAAGCTTAGTCCATACGGCTGATGCGCGGTGCTTTCTCAGATAATTGCCGTGAGAGGCTTTTTTGCGACTGCCGACTGCCAACTGAGCGCCGCTTACCGGATCAAAAGAGTCTCCGCTATAGGGCGCCGAAGCCTCAATTCCGAGTCTTTCGGTGACAGTGGCGGCAAATACGTCACAGACGCCGTCCGCGCCGTGGTTGACATAGATTTTTTCCGGCAGCTTCTTTATAGAGGATATCCAGTCAATCAGCTGATTTACATCGGCATGTGCGGAAATTCCCTCGAGCGTCTGAATGCTTGCCGCTACTCTGACATCCTCGCCAAACAGGTTTACATATTTAACCCCGTCCAAAAGGCGTCTGCCGAGCGTTCCCTCTACCTGATAGCCCACAAAAAGTACAGTACATTCCGGTCGCCAGAGATTGTGCTTCAAGTGATGTCGGATACGTCCGGCTTCGCACATTCCCGAAGCCGAGATGATGACCTTCGGCGTCGGGTCGGAATTGATCAGCTTGGAGGCATCACTTGTCTCTGTCAGATAAAGGCCTGAAAATCCGATTGGATTGATGCCTTTTGCCAGCAGTGCGTCGGTCTCATCGTCAAAATATTCATGCAGTGTTTCTTTATATATATTTGTCGCCTCAATCGCAAGCGGACTGTCCAGATAGACAGGGAAATCGTTTGGTATAAGCTTCTGTTCCTTGATTCGGCGAAGCATATACAAGAGCTCCTGAGTGCGCCCTACGGCAAATGAGGGAATTACCACATTGCCTCCGCCGCTCAGAGTGGAATCAATGATTGCTGCCAGTCTGAGCTCAAGATCCTTCGGTTGCTTTGGGCGGGGGCGATCGCCGTAGGTGGACTCTATAATCAGAGTATCTGCCTTATCCGGTGCGTGCGGGTTACGCAGGAGAGGGCGGTTCGGTGTACCTACATCTCCGGAAAAAACTATAGTGTGCGTATCTGTGTTTTCCGTTATTGTAATTTGAATGCTTGCCGAGCCAAGCAGGTGCCCCGCATCGAAGAAGACAGCGGAAATTCCGGCACATGGCGTTATTTGATTTCCGTAATCGGTTGTCCGAAAACGCTGCATCAGTGCTTCAACATCTTCAAGCGTATACATCGGAGTGTATCCCTCTTCACCGGAGCGTTGAGCTTTCCGGTTTTTCCATTCCGCTTCCGACTCCTGAATATGTGCCGCGTCTGCGAGCATAATCGCGCAGAGCCGATGCGTTGCCGAGGTGGAATATACTTCTCCGCAAAAGCCGTTCTTTAAAAGCAAGGGCAGTTTTCCGGAGTGGTCAATATGAGCGTGTGTCAGAAAAACGAAATCCACGGAGCCGGGCGGAATGGGAAGCTCATCGTTTTCATAGATGTCGGGACCCTGCTCCATACCGCAGTCTATCAGTATTTTTTTACCGCATGCCTCAAGCAGTGTACATGAGCCTGTAACTTCATGGGCTGCGCCGAGAAAAGTCAGTTTCATAAATGCCTCCTTGCTTATCCGTTGCCCTTGGGTGTGACCTTTCCGGTCTGTCTCTTGGAGGGCGGCTGTTGATCGGTTTCCGGAAATTCATGGTGCGGCAGCGGATCGGTTTCCGGATCATAAATTCTGTCGGGATCAAGCGGACTGCTTTCCGCATTTCCGCGGCAGAGCTCGCAATACACGTTCCCTTCGGGAATTACACGCCCGCAGAGCAGGCAATGGCTGAAATGTTTTCTCATCTTGGCAACCTCCTTGTGTTTTTATAATTCATCTGCGTGAGGTATCTGTATCGTTTTTCTCCGATAGTGATGCAAGAAAAAGAATTTTTGTGTGCTCAATAATTTTCCGCGTGAAGCTCAAAATAGCTCTGCGGATGGTTACATGTCGGGCATACCTCCGGGGCACTTACTCCGACTGCTATATGTCCGCAGTTGCGGCATTCCCATACTTTTACTTCGCTTTTGGCGAAAACCTCGGCGGCTTCCACATTGCGAAGCAGTGCGCGGTAACGCTCTTCGTGGTGCTTTTCGATTGCGGCTACGAGGCGGAATTTTGCCGCAAGTCCGGCAAAGCCCTCCTCCTCGGCGGTTTTGGCAAAGCCTTCATACATATCCGTCCATTCATAGTTTTCACCGTCTGCGGCGGCAGCAAGGTTTTCCGCGGTATCGCCTATGCCGCAAAGCTCCTTGAGCCAAAGCTTTGCATGCTCCTTTTCATTGTCTGCTGTTTTGAGAAAGAGAGCGGCAATCTGTTCAAAACCCTGTTTTTTTGCAACTGATGCGAAATAGGTATACTTGTTTCTCGCCTGCGATTCTCCGGAGAAAGCCGCCATCAGATTTTTCTCGGTCTGCGTGCCGGAATATTTGTTTTTTGTGTCCATTTTTTTGTTCCTCTCTTTCATATTATCAGGATATATTCCCATAAATATTATATCGGAAAATTCGCTTACTGTCAATAGTTTCGATGCCGGAAAACGTAACGACCTCACGATTTTCCGGGCTTTCCGAAAATATCGCGAGGTGAAATGCGGTTTTAGTTCCCGAGCAATGCGTTCAGATATATCCTGAGTGTCGCCTCGTTCATTGCTCCTATGCGTGTAGTATATATATTTCCGTTTGCGTCGATAAATGTAGTCTGCGGGATAGATGAGACATTGTATGCGCTTGCGGCATTGTCCTTTGTATCAAAATACACGGGGAATGTGTAGCCCTTGCCTGAAACAAATCGCTTTGTACCATCAACAGTATCGCGGTATCCGTCTGTCAGATTGACCATCATGAATACCACCCTGTCTCCGTATTCCTTGCAGAGCTTGTCAAAGTCGGGTAGCTCCTGCTTGCAGGGAGGACACCAGGTTGCCCAGAAGTTTATGACGACAGGCTTACCGAATTTATCGGAAAGACGGACGGTATTTCCGTTTCCGTCGAGTACTGCGAAATCCGGCGCGGTATTTTTCACCGGCTCAGGTGCGGTCGTTCCCACCGCGGTTGTTTTTTGAGGCGTTGTCTGTGCTGTTTCGGTTGAATCCGACGAGGTTGTTTGCGCCGGTATTATGTCTGTTGCGGAATATGGCTGTGTGGTCATTTCCGTTTCCGATACCGTTGTTTCTTTTGCAGAGGCAACCGTATCGGATGTTGTTGCGGCTGTTTTCTCTGCGGTTGTCGGCAGTTCAAAAGGCGGCGTGTATTTCTTTGACAGCTGTCCGTACAGCACTATAGCGCCGACAAACAGTACCACGAGAAAAGCCGCAAGTATTGCAAATGCTGTTTTTTTCATTATTTTGTCCTCCTTGGATTATGAAAATACCGACATCAGTCTGTCCATCAGTCCGCATGCCATCAGAATTCCGACAAGTATCAGAAAACTGCCGCAGACGATGTTTATTACACGGTAGTGCTTCTTGATGAAGGTAAATGCCGTGTTAAGCTTTTCAATAAGCAGTGCCGAAATGAGGAAGGGAACACCGAGACCCATTGAATATGTCACAAGGAGCAGTACGCCCTTGACTGCCGTGCCTGATGCACCGGCGAGAGTGAGAGCCGAGCCGAGAAAGGCACCGATGCACGGCGTCAGGCTGACCGAATAAATCACGCCGAAAAGAAACGCCGATACGATGGTATTTGCTGTCCGCCCGCTTTGCATTCCTTTGAAAAAGGGAAGCTTAATGACTTCGAGATATGAGAGACCGAAAATAATTATCAGCAGTCCGCCGACAATATTTACTGCGGTTTTGTATTCTTTGAGAAATGCGCCGAGCGTTCCGGCGAACAGTCCCAGCAGGCTGAATACGACGGTGAAGCCGAGCACAAAACTGAGTGCCCTGAAAAACACCTTGTGCTTTTTGTCCGCGCCGCCTGCAAAATACGAAACGTAAAGCGGCAGGAGCGGAAGCATGCAGGGAGAGATAAAGGATATAAAGCCTTCAAGAAAAGTAATGACAAATTCCATATACTACTCCTTTACTGTCAATCAAAGATGGATAGCAGATAGCCGTAGCCCTCAGCTTCCATTTTTTCATATGGGATAAAGCGCAGTGCGGCACTGTTGATGCAGTAGCGCACGCCGTTTGGCGAATCGGGGTCGCCCTCGAATACATGACCGAGGTGTGAATCTCCGGCGCGACTGCGTACTTCGGTGCGGCGCATTCCGTGGCTGTTGTCCTGCCGCTCAATTACGGCGGGCGCCTCTATGGGCTTTGAAAACGCAGGCCAACCGCACCCGCTTTCAAATTTGTCTGTTGAGGAAAACAGCGGCTCGCCTGTCACCACATCCACATAGATACCTTTTTCAAACTTATTCCAAAATTCATTTCGGAATGGGCGCTCCGTGCCGTTTTCCTGTGTGATGCGGTATTGCTCCGCCGTGAGCTTGTCACGAATAGCTTCGGAGGCGGGCTTTCTGTAATCGCCCGGATCGATTTTCAATTTTGAAAACAGCTCTATCTCCTCGCGCGGTATATGGCAGTAGCCGTTCGGATGCTTCTTCAGATAATCCTGATGATATTCCTCAGCCGGATAGAAGTTGACAAGAGGTCCGAACTCCACATAGAACTCCGTGCGGCGGCTCTTTTCGAGGTCGTATATACGCTGTGCCGCCTCTTTTGATTGCTCGTCTGCATAATAAACTCCCGTCTGGTACTGACTGCCCACATCGTTGCCCTGACGGTTTTTTACCGTCGGGTCAATCACATAAAAGTAGGCGAGCAGGAGGGCATCAATGCTGACTTTTTCTGGGTCGTATTCAACACGAACCGTTTCACGAAAGCCGGTTTCACCATTGCAGACCGTCTCGTAGTCGGCATCCGCCTCGCAGGTGCCGTTGGCGTAGCCGCTTGTGGCATCAATGACACCCGAGATAGACTCCATCAGGTGCTCCAGCCCCCAGAAGCAACCGCCTGCGAGATAGATTACATTCCTGTGATTTTCCGAATTACTCATTTTTCCCGTCTTTCCTTTCGTACTATCAGGTATTACTCCCGTTCCGCCGCTTGCACAGCCTGTCAGCAGTACGGCGAAGAGGAAGAAAACAGCCAAAAGGAGAGAGAAAAGCTGTATAGTCCGTTTCATATAAATTCTCCTTTTCAATTATTTTGTTACAAGTGTTTGTTTGACTGTCGGAGCCGCTTTTATTCTTCTGCTTTTCTCTGCGGGCAGAGAAGTGTACCGAGCAGAAAGCCAAAGACAGCTCCGAGTGCGGCGCCGAGATAAGGATTTGAGGTTACGCTGCAGCTTCCGGCACCGCACCCGGCAAACCGATAGAGAAGATAACCTCCCGCCGCCCCGACAATTACAGTCAGTACGTAAATAATGATACAAAGCGTTTTTCCGTTATTCTTTTTCATTGATTTTCGGCTCCTTTCCGCCTTTCAGTATTTTTCTGTCGATATCGGCAACGGTTATTCCGCGCAGGCTCTCCCGACAACGCTCGTCAAGCCGGGTATATATATTCTGCATGAGCTCGCCCATGCCGGAGGAAATCAGACATTCCCTATCCACATCGCCGCTCCTCCACGGAGAACCGACAAAATGCGCGTCGATTGCCTCTGCAATCCGCTCCAGTGTGAGTGCTTCGGCATCTGCGGTGAAAACATAGCCGCCGCTGTTGCCTCCTTTTGTATCCACTATGCCGGCTTTTTTCAGCTTGGACATTACCTTGCGGATCAGTACGGGATTTGTGCATACATTCCGTGCAAGCTCCTCACTGCTGAGTACCTTTTCCATATGATTCAGATATACGAGTGCGTGTACCGCGATGCTGAAAGAACTGTTCATGATATATCTCCTTTGCATTTGAGAATATGCTGTAACCGATTTTGTTACATCTCTGCTGTAATTATAACAGTTACAGTATAATTTGTCAAGGGGTTTATTGAAAAAAAGTTTTCGGGCTTTCATAAAAAGGTCACTGCACAGAAAATACCCGCAACGGCGGCATAAAAGGTCGCCTATGCGGGTATTTTTCGGTTAATTTTGTAAAATATATTTATATCGGAAGTCTTACCGTTATAGCAGTACCGCTTTCCGAGCTTTCCTCTACGCGGACATCTCCGCCGTGCAATGCGGCAATCTCCCATACCAGCGACAGTCCGAGTCCAACACCGCCGTTTTCACGGCTTCGTGATTTATCAACACGAAAGAATGGCTGAAAAATGCTTTCTCTGTATTGTTCCGGTATGCCGCAACCGCTGTCCGCAACCCGAATAAGAAGATGATTGTTTTCTTCTGTTATCGTAATATGCACCGTCCCGTCCGGACGGTTGTAGCGTATGGCATTTTCGGTAAGATTGAAGAGCAGGCGGTAGATCAGTGTGTCACTGCCGGTAATAATACCGTCGCCTGTGCTTTCAAGGATTATACCGTTCTTCTCCGCAATCGGCGCAAGGTCGGTAAATATCTCCTCTACCATCGGCGCAAGCTCTATACGGTCGGTACATGGGACTGCTCTGAGCTCACTCATCTCAAGCAGAGTTTTTGTCATCTGCGTCATCCGCTCGGTTTCTTCTCGCAACAGGCAAAGAAAGTCCGCTGTTTCCGGCAGTACCTCGGGATGCTCTGCGGAAAACAGCTCAAGCTGTGCCTGCATCAGTGCAAGCGGCGTCCGCAACTCGTGAGCCGCATTTCCGGTGAACTGCCGCTGTGCGGTAAAGCCCTCATTCAGGCGGTCAAGCATCTGATTGAATGATCTGCTGAACTTCCGGAACTCCGGAAGAACCTCTTCGGTAATTTTCATATCAGTCAGATTGTTCGGCTGAACCCTTTCTACCTGTGAGGCAAATGTGCTCAGCGGCTTCAGCGCGCGTCCGCTCAAGAAGTATGCAAGCACGCCGCCGAGAAGCGTTACCGCCACTGTGATATACCAGTTGGTAGCGATAAATGACTCCTGCGCACCGTGAATTACAATAGTCAGCTCCTGATCCGTCTTTTCACGTTCGGGGTCAAAAAAGTCCGGTTCTCCCTTATCCGTATCTCCGTAGCCGGCAAGGTGGGAACCGATGGAATCCATATAGTGTCTTCCGGAATAGCTGAGAAGGAGATTCATGGTGATACAGGTTGCACATATGAGGAGCGCTGTCATCAGGGTTATTCTCCATTGCAGAGGAAGCTTTTTCATGATTTTTTCTCCTCCATAACATACCCCTCGCCGATGCGGTTACGGATAGGGTCATATCCGAGCGCAGCACGCAGTTTTTTTCGCAGTGCGGAAATATGTACCCTGATAGAATTGCTGAAATTGTCAACGCTGTTGTCCCATACATGGTCAATAAGCTCTTCCTGACTGACGGGACGCCCTCTGTGCAGAAGCAGATATTCGAGTATGCCGGTCTCTTTTCTCGTGAGAGTCAGCGTTTGCCCGTCGGTGGCGGCGGTACGTGTCTTAGTATCAAAGGAAAGTGCACCGCAGGACAGAATGACATCGTTCTGCGTGAATTGTCGCAGTGTCAGACTGCGTATTCTCGCTTCCAGTTCCTCCAGGTGAAACGGTTTTGCCAGATAGTCATTAGCTCCTGCGTCAAGCCCCTCCACTTTGTCGGCAACCTCACTGCGAGCCGAAAGTATCAGCACCTTCGTGTCCCTGTCTGATTGCCTGAGCGTCCGCAGTACCGTCATACCGTCCGCTCCGGGAAGATTAAGATCCAGCAATACGAGATCATAACGCTCCACGCAGAGCAGTCTGAGTGCTTGCTTTCCGTCATGACAGAAGTCCACGCTGTAAGCAAGGCGGCGCAGACTGCGGACGATTGTTTCGCAGAGTGCGCGTTCATCTTCTACTATCAAGATGTGCATAAAAACCTCCTTGATTTGCATTTCATATTTTTACAGCTTCATTATACCACGGCGGATATAAAGTTTTTGTTAAGTTTTCATTCTTAACGGAGATTTTATACCCGCTGTGCTAAAATGAAGGAGTAAGAGAAAGGGGGGATCGAATTGGTTCGATCGAAAAAAGCCGTGCTTCAGGTCGCTTTACTCATATGCGGTGCGGCGATGCTGTGCTACGGCGCTCTGCGCGGAGAGGCGGATACCGTACTGAGCAAGGCAATACGATTGTGTCTGGAGTGTGTTGGAATTGGATAAGAAAAAAGTCGAAAAAAAGAAAAAAGAAAAGAAGAAAGAAAAGAAAAAGTCGGGCATATCGCAAAGCATCTCCCGCTTTCGCGGCTGGATTCAGGCGGGAGCGACATTGCTTACCAACATTCATCTGCCGAACTTTCTGAAGGGCGGTATTTATCAGGGAAAGGGAAAAACCGTTTGCGTACCGGGGCTGAACTGCTATTCCTGCCCGGCAGCGTCCGGCGCCTGCCCCATAGGAGCTTTTCAGGCAGTGGTAGGATCGTCGAAATTCAGATTTTCCTATTATATTACGGGCTTTCTCATCCTGCTGGGAGTACTGCTGGGACGCTTTATCTGCGGTTTTCTGTGCCCCTTCGGATGGTTTCAGGAGCTGCTGCACAAGATACCGACAAAAAAGCTCTCCACAAAAAAGCTGAAGCCGCTGAGATATGTGAAATACGCGGTTTTGCTTGTAATGGTGGTTTTGCTTCCCGTACTTATCACAAACGATGTAGGCATGGGAGACCCGTTCTTCTGCAAGTACCTGTGTCCGCAGGGCGTACTTGAAGGAGCGATACCGCTTGCTGCCGTCAATTCCGGAATACGGGCGGCACTGGGCGTACTCTTTTCATGGAAGCTCGGTATTCTGATAGCGGTAGTGGTGCTGAGCGTGCTGTTTTACCGTCCGTTTTGCAAGTGGCTGTGTCCGCTTGGTGCGTTTTACGCGCTTCTGAATAAAGTGTCACTGCTCGGAATGAAGGTAGATAAGCACAAATGTGTTTCCTGCGGGAAATGCGCAAAAGCCTGCAAGATGGATGTGGATGTGACGAAATCACCGGATCACACCGAATGTATCCGTTGCGGAATGTGTGTCCGCGCTTGTCCCACGAACGCCGTCAGCTTTCGCTACGGTTTCGGCAAGGGAAAAGAAAGCGACTGTCCCGCAGGGGAAACGGAAACTCTTGAACAGATAAAACAAGAAGAAATTTCAAAAGAAGAAAAGGAGCAAAAACAATGAAAATAACAAAAATATTAACGGTACTGACACTCGTTATGCTGATATTCAGCCTTGCCGCATGCGGTACGACCGGAGGCGGAAAGAAAAACGACGTAAACAGAAAAAGCGAAATTGCCGCTTTGATAGCAACAGAGCCTAAATCCATGGATGAGGCGGCAAAACTGCATCAGAAGCTGATGGCACAGGAAAATGCAATTCTGTCCGAGAACAGCGCCCTTTGGGAAAAGGTATTTATGTCGGCAAATAAGGGTTCTGTAATGATTGAGAATGGCAGCAACTACGGCGACTTCCTGCTCAAGACGATTGAAGGGGCAAAGGAACAATTCAAGGCAGACGAACTGAAGCTGCTCAAAGAAGGTGCCGAACAGATACGCGAGATAGAAGGCAAGCTTACGATATTGGAGCAGAAGTATCCCGGATGCGGCAAAAAGCCGTCTGACGGCGATATGAGCGTCCCTGCTGAAAACGGCAAGCCGATAGAAAAGGGAGACCTTATGAAATTCCCCGCATTTGAAGGCAAGGACCTTGACGGCAAGGATGTAAAGAGCAGCGAGCTGTTTTCCGGCAACAACGTTACCGTGGTAAATTTCTGGTTTACTACCTGCAGCCCCTGCGTGGGCGAGCTTGCCGATCTGGAGGCACTGAACAAGAAGCTCGCTGAAAAAGGCGGAGCTGTTGTCGGAATCAACTCGTTTACGCTGGACGGAGACAAGGCGGCAATTTCGGAAGCTAAGAACATTCTTGCGAAAAAGGGTGTGTCTTACCGTAATATCTGGTTTGCCTCCAAAAGCGAGGCAGGGAAGTTTACAGCCGGTATTTATACGTTCCCCACAACTTATGTGGTTGATAAGAACGGCAATATCGTAGGTGAACCGATTGTCGGTGCAATAACCGGAAAGAAGCAGGCGGAAACGCTGCAGAAGCTTATCGATCAGGCAATTGCAAACAGCAAGGGCTGATATGTACCCGAGACAGAACGCGCTTTTCGGAGCCGAAAGACGGTACGGATAAGAAACGAAAAACAATTTCAAAAGAGTGTGTGCTGTATCCCACATGATACGGTACACACTCTTGATTTTATCTTATCTCTTTTGACGTTTTTTATCTTACTTTCGTTTTGAGAGAATTTACGGCTGCGAATAAGGCATGAAGTAAACTCCGGAAGTTGCCTCGCAGACAAAATATCCGCATAGCCCTTTATCGGTCAAAAAGATAACTTTTGAGATAGTCGGCAGTTGCCTCGGAAATTTGCCTGATATCTTTTCCCGATGTATTGATGAGCAGATCGCAATTATCACGCGCACCCCATTTCCGTTGGCTGAAATAGTTGTAATATCTCGCTCTGCCTTTGTCGATGGAGCGTATGTTTCTTTTCATTTTGAAATCGGACAGGTTTTCGTTTTCGGGACTGCGTTCACGACAGCGTTTCAGCTTGCTTTCCATATCCGCATATACAAAAATACGGAATGGATTCTTTTCCCGCAGAATATAGTCGGCGCATCGCCCTACGATTACACAATCGGATTTTACGGACAGTTCCTCGAGCAAACGGTGCTGCTCCGCATAAACGCCGAAGTAACGCTCCAAAGCATAATCGGGCGCGTCATAGAAACTCATCCCGATATGTATCGGGTATGAAACGAACGGGCGATCTGACGTTATGCGGTCGACATACTCCTCTGAAAGAGACGTGCGTTTGGCAATCTCGGTGACGATTTCACGGTCATAATAAGCCAATTGCAGCTTTTCGGAAATCCTGCGCCCGAGCTCGCGCCCGCCGCTGCCGAATTCGCGTCCTATTGTAATAATTCTTCTTTTCATTCTGCACCTCCTGTAAAAATGCCGCAAGGCATCGACCATGCATTGCGAAGCCGATGCCTTGTCCATATCATACGTGGCTCGTGGGCTTTGCCTGTGCTTCTTGCCTACGGGTCGTGGTGTAAAACCGTTGCTGAATCAGGGATAATTTCTTCCCGCACCGTTTGAGCGGATGTACCTGACGCTTTTAGAACAATTGTGCGGCGTCTTGAAATATTCCGGCGTTTTGCTGTTTCCACGGCAGAAATATATTTTATCATGTACACCGCCTCTCTGTTTATATTATATTCCCAAGATGGAATAATGTCAAGTATTTTTCGCTGAGAGCACACGAAAATTCGGACAGACCGTCTTTTCAAAAAAGATATTATCATAAACCGATGCGTCTCATGCCTTTTCTCCGAAGTACCGATAAATGCTTTGACTGCCATACCGGAAGAAGGAGGAACGGAGCATGTATTTCAGATCTGAAAGGAAAAAATCAAGAAAAGCGACAGCTCTTTTTTTGAGAGTTGTCGCTTTTCGCCGTATTTGTCTGAAAAAACTTCAAATTGTCGCCGGGCGAGCTTTTTTCAGCCACTTTACCGTATCCAGAAGCGTTTCCTTCAGCGAGCGCGGGGTATAGCCGAGATCGTTTTCGGATGCTTTTTTGGAAAATCTGGCGTTGCTTTGGAGCACATGAACCGCATATGGAGTAAAGAACAGCTTTTTCTTTCTGCGGATACTGTCCAGCTCATAGAACGGCGCAACGATTTTTGCCAGCGCGATGGGAATATACGATACGGCTTTTTTTATGCCGGTGCTTCCGGCAACCGTTTCGAGAATATCTCTGATTGTGGCATAGTGACCGGAGAGAATATAGCATTTTCCGCGTACGCCCTTTTCCGCACATGAGACAATGCCTGCCGCAACATCCCGCACATCTACGAAATCATATCCGCCCTTTACGGCAATCGGCAACTTTCCGGCGAGAAAAGACAGAAGCAACTCTGTGATGCTTCCTCCTGCCGTGTCTCCGGGACCGATGATGCCTGATGGAAGTACAATGCTTGCGTCAAGCGAAGCGCTCGCGGCATCCAGAACGATTCGGGTTGCCATCGCCTTGCTTTTGGCATAATCGCCGACGAGCCTGTCAGGGTTAAAGGCATCGGTCTCGGCATCTATTTCAATGCCCTTCGGTTTTTCCGTAAGAGCATGTACCGAGCTGACATAAACCAGCTTTCCGACGCTGTGAGAAATGCATGCACTGACGATATTTTTCGTACCGCCGACATTGACCTTATAAAGCTGTTCACCCGGGCGGCTGGCGACGGAGACGATTCCCGCGCAGTGTATCACACAGCTTTGTCCGTCCGCACCGTCGAGAAACGAATCAAGAGATGAGGGGTCGCAGACATTGCCCACACAAACATGTATTCCGTTCGGCAGAGTGCCTGCAAGCGGATCGTCTTTCATGACCAGAGCGTAAATATCAGCCGCTTTTGTGAGCAGTCTTTGTACTACCGCTTTGCCGAGAAAGCCTGTTGCTCCGGTAACAAAATATTTTTTATACATTTTTACCCTCCTTTTTCAAGATAAGTGTTGAATATCTTTCACAGTTATAGTATAATGCAGATAGAGACAAATAGCAACCGTCAGCTTTTATGAAACCGAAAGATATCCGACAGGAGCAGCCGATGATGTCGCTTATCTTTGTGAATATTTTGTGAAGGGAGTTTTTCTATGAAAAAGACAGATGCCCGTGTGCGCTATACGCAGAAGGTGCTGAAAGACAGCCTCCTGCGGCTGCTTGAAAAAAAACCTATAAACAAGATTACGGTCAAGGAGGTCTGTGAGCTTGCCGAGCTGAACCGCGCAACCTTCTATGCACATTATACCGACTGCTTTGCCTTACTTGAGAGCATAGAGAACGAGATGCTTGACGGCTTTGAGGAGTCGCTGAAATATATTCGCTCGCTCGATGTTACTTCACTTATGAGCGCAATCTATGAAATGATAGAGCGCAACGATAATGCTTGCCGCGTACTGGTCTTTCACGGAGGCGACAGAAAGATTCTCGCTAAAATGACAGAGCTTGCGAGAGAAAAAAGCATCGACTATTGGCGAGGGGAGCTGAAGCACGCCACCGAAGCGGAACTCGATATGCTTTATATCCATCTTTCAAACGGATTGCTTCATGTGGTGGTGGATGGCTACGGCAGATACGGCCGTGAGGAGCTGTCGGGCTTCATAAACCGGATTGTCGTAAGCACACTGCGGGCGTTTCGGTAATTTTAAAAGGGGTGTGTATTTTATGAATTTTATTAAAAGGAAAACTATAAGACTTGCCGCCGCTTTTCTGGCGGCAATATGCCTGCTTCTTTCGGGCTGTACCGGAGCCGATGCTCCGGAAAAGCCGACAGAGAAGGAAACGCTTACTATCGGCAGTGATATTTATTCGCCGTATTTTTATCTGGATGATAACGGCGACTTCGCCGGTATTGATGTGGAGATAGCCGAGGAAGCCTGCCGCAGGCTCGGTGTAACACCGGAATTTAAGCAGATATCATGGCAGAATAAGGACGCTTGCCTGAAAAGCGGGACGGTAGACTGCCTGTGGGGCAGCTTTTCCATGAACGGAAGGGAAGACGATTACTCATGGGCGGGACCGTATATGTACAGCAGGCAGGTAGTTGTTGTCAAAGCCGCAAGCGATATACGCACGCTGAAGGATCTGAACGGGAAAAACATCGCCGTGCAGGATGCCACAAAGCCTGACGAGCTGTTTTCAGATGATGCGATAAGCGGAGTTTCTGTCAAAAAAGTATACAGCTTTGCCACGATGACGGATGTATTTGCCGCACTGAAAAAGGAATACGTTGACGCATGTGCCGGACACGAGACAGCCTGTCTTGACCATATTCGGAATATCAGCGGAGAATATCGCGTGCTCGACGAGGCACTGTTGTCTGCCGATCTCGGGGTTGCCTTTGACAGGGAGACGGGAGCGAAGAGAGCCGGACAGCTGACAGCCGTTCTTACCGAAATGAAGAATGACGGAACCATACGAAAAATTCTGGAAAAATATTCGCTTGACATTGATTTTGCGCTGAAGGGGAATGAAAAATGAAGCAGAAAACGAAAAGAACTCCTTTGCAAAAGCACGATATCCGTGTTACAGCACTTATTATTTCAATCGGAGCCATTATGATGCTGGGCACGCTTTTCTTCAGCATTGAATACAGCCGAAGAGAAGCACAAAAGACGATGGACAGAAATATAAGCGATCTGAAAAAGCAAATCAACGATTACAATGAATTTCTGGCGGCGGATGAAGTAAAAAGTCTCATCAGGCTTACCGAGAAGGCAGAAAGCCTCAGCGAAGCGCTTGCCATGCTTGATAATGGCGCAAGGCAGGAATATATTGAGAGGATCTATGACAGCCAGAGACTGAGCTGCATACTTGTACTCGACGAAAATCTGAATCCGGACGACTTCATGAGAACCGTAAAATGTAACGGTACGGCGGATGAACGCTATGAGAGCTGGATAGCGGAGCTGCAAAGTCCTGCCATAAAGGCGATTTCAGACCATCCGAAGAAGGTTTATTCGGCGAGAATCCGGCATGGCGGGGATAACTACGATATTGCCGCCGTAGCCAGAACGGACGCAAAGGGCATTATATTCTGCGCAACAAGGCAGGCAGACAAGAAGCTGGAGCTTCATTATTCTCCTGTCAGAAATCTTTTGGCGAGAAACGAAACGAGACTTGACGGAACACTTTGCATTGCCGAAGACGGCAGAATAATTGCAACAAATCTCGATGGCGCATATGCCGGAGCGGATGAGATACCGGAGCTTACAGCTCTGAAAGAGCGGAAAGCCGGAAATGAGCTTACAAGGATTGTTTCGGGCGGAGCCGTCTTTTACGGCGGTATCGTCAAATGCCGGAATTATGATATTTATGCTTTCTATCCGGCGGGTGCAATATATTCGCCCTGTCGCGCCATCATGCTGTTTGCGTTTTCAGTCTATGTGATGATTGTATTCATAATCGGCTTCTTCCATTTCAAAGCAAGAGCAGAACGCGCCCGCGAGATCAATCGGCAGTATGAAACCATACATGCTATCAGCCATGTCTACAGCCTTACGGCACTGATCGATCTCAAGGCAAATCACTACGAGCTTTTGAAATATCCGCCGGATTTGAGCAATGTCGCAAAGGACGGAACGCTTGATACGCAGTTCTGCAAGGAAATTATCGGATATGTCGATGAGCGGTTTCGCGAGGGCTATCGCGATTTTCTGAATACCGAAACTATGACGGAGCGTCTTACGGAGGCGGAATATGCGGAATATGAATATCAGAACAGAAACGGAGACTGGCTCAACGACAAGCTGATTGTACGCGAAAAAGACAAAGAAGGAAGAGTGGATTCCGTAATCCTTGCCCGAAGCAGCATAAACGAGCAAAAGAAAGCAGAGCTGGAATATCAGGCAAAGCTGGAAACGGCTGTACGAAACGAACAGACGGCAAATCAGAGCAAAACGGATTTTCTGCGCAGAATGAGCCATGATATACGCACACCTATCAATGTTATACTCGGAATGCTGGAGATTGCAAACCGAAATCCGACTGATACAGAGCTTCTGGCAAGCTGTCGCTCAAAGACACAGACTGCGGCAGAATATCTGCTTGAGCTGGTCAATGACATTCTGACGCTGAACAGGGCAGGCGTAAGGAACAGCGACGATACACCGATGACGGAGGAATTTCGTTTGCAGGAGGAGGTCCGGAAGCTGTATCTGATAGCGGCAGAGACGGCAAAGAGATATGACGGAGTGATACTTGAGCCTTTTCGGATATCCGGTGAGGATAAGCCGCTGGTCGGTGAACCGCTGTATCTGCGCCAGATTATGATAAATATTATTGCCAATGCTATCAGATACAGCAAAAACGGAGGAACAGTACGTTGCTCGGTCTCACAAAATCCGGCGCAGAACCGTGACGGCTATGCCGAAGTGCGTTTTATCTGCGAAGATAACGGCATCGGAATGAGCAAGGAATTTCAGAAAAGAATGTTTGAGCCGTTTGCGCAGGAGAGCGCGGTCAGCGTCAGTCACTTCGGCGGTGTCGGGCTCGGACTTTCAATTGTGCAGAAGCTGGTAGACAGGCTGAACGGAACCATAGAGGTGGACAGTGAGCAGGGACGCGGGACACGATTTGAAGTGAAGATTTTCTATCCGTATGCAAATACTCACGATGAGGCGGAGACGCATACCTGCGCGAACGCTTCTCTTGCAGGGCTTACCGTGCTGATAGTTGAGGACAATGAGCTGAATATGGAGATCGCCGGGTATATGGCTGCAGAAGCGGGGGCAAGTGTCGTCAGGGCATTTGACGGCAGACAGGCAGTAGAAAAATTTGCCGCTTCGGCTGTCGGTGAAATCAACGTCATTCTCACGGATGTGATAATGCCGGAGATGGACGGACTGGAGGAAACGCGCCGTATCCGCGCGCTTGACAGACCTGATGCCAAAATAGTCCCGATTATTGCCATGACGGCAAATCTGTTTGAAGATGATATCCGCGAATATACAGATGCCGGCATGACGGGTGTCCTGCCGAAGCCGTTGAATATGAGTCAGATGGTTGAGACGGTGGCAAAGCAAACAGCGAAAGGCGGGAAAAACAATGGATGAATTGAAAGAGATATATGAGATTGCAGGGTCAGATCCCAAAGAGGTGATCGCGAGGTATGGCGGGAATGAGGAGATGCTGAGGCGTTTTCTTCGCCTGTTTGCAAGAGATGACAGCTTTGCGAAACTGCAGGAGGCACTTGCCGCCGGCAATGCGGACGGCGCTTTTCGTGCCGTTCACACGCTGAAGGGTATATGCGCCAATCTCGGATTTGCGAGGCTGTATGAAAAGTCGTCGGAAATGACCGAGCTTTTGCGCCGTGGCGAGCTTGATAAAGCAGCCCCGCTTTTCACCGGACTTGAGGATGAATATGCGAAAGTCCTCGGGGTGCTGAATCGATATTTGTAAATTTGCGGCAGCACCGCATTGCGCGGCAAAAAATGCAAAAAAGGATTGAAAGCCGACCGGATTTGCAGTATAATCAGAATTGATAATAAAATATAGAGTAAGGAGAACTTAATACCATGAAAAATTTCAAGTTTTCAACGCTGGAGTATAAGCGCCCCGACCTTGAGGCGCGCCGCGCTCAGCTTGCCGCATGGAAGGATGCCGTCGAGCGCGCGGAGAGCTACGATGCGCTGCGTGAGCTTCTTTTTGAGATTGACCGCGTGAACTGCGAGCTGTTTACGCAGTATTCCGTTGCGCACATCCGCCATACGCTCGATACGCGCGATGAATTTTACGAGGCGGAGATAAGCTATCTTCAGGATACGCTTCCCACGCTCGGCGGTGCCGAAGTCGCGCTCAGCGAAGCTATCGCATCGGGCAGATTCCGCGCGGATATCGAGAGAGAATTCGGCAAGGAGTATTTTGTATCCTCAGATATGCAGAAGAAGCTCTACTGCGAGGCAAATATTCCTCTGCGTCAGCAGGAGAGCCGCCTGAAAAACGAGTATCAGAAGATTATGGCTACCGCCGAGATAAATTTCGACGGCAAGACGCTTAATCTCTACGGCTTGCAGAAATATTTTGAGCATGCCGACCGTGCGGTGCGTGCCGCCGCCGTCAAGGCATATTCAAAGTTTTACGAGAGCAACGAGCCGCGTCTGGAGGAAATCTGGAGCGAGCTTATCAGCATACGCAATGAGATGGGCAGAAACCTCGGCTACGAGAATTACATTCCCGTCGGCTACCTCGAGCAGGGACGCACGGACTACGGCGAAAAGGAAGTCGCCTCTTTCCGTGAGCAGGTGCGCAAATTTCTTGTGCCGCTGTGCAGTAAGCTCTATGACGCGCAGGCAAAACGCCTCGGCATTGACCATGTAATGTGCTACGATGAAAAGATGATATTCCCCGACGGCAATGCCGAGCCTGCGGGCGACGATGCTTTCATGGTAAAAACCGCGCAGAAGATGTATCACGATATCAGCCCCGAGACAGGCGAGTTTATCGACTTCATGATAGACCATGAGCTGATGGATCTGCAGAATAAGCCCGGAAAGGCATCAACGGGCTATATGACGAGCCTGCCAAGCCTGAAGGCACCCTTTGTATTCTCCTGCTTCAATCATACCATCTTTGATATGCAGGTGCTGACACACGAGCTCGGGCATGCCTTTGCGGGCTATATGGCTATGCGCAGTCAGCCTATCTCCGATTATTACAGCGAATCGACCGACATCGCGGAAATCCACTCCATGTCCATGGAGCAGTTTGCTTATCCTTATGCCGAGTGGTTCTTCGGTGAGCAGGCAGACAAATTCCGCTTCGCGCATCTTCAGGAGGCGCTGACCTTTGTGCCCTTCGGCGTGGCGGTTGATGAATTTCAGCATATATGCTATGCTCATCCCGAGCTGACGCCAAAGGAGCGGACATATCAGTGGCATCTGCTTGAGGAGAAGTATATGCCGTGGCGCCGCTATGAGAATGATCCCTTTATGGAGCGCGGAGGCTTCTGGTATCACAAGCTGCATATCTATCTTTATCCGTTCTATTACATCAACTATACGCTCACGACTATGGGCGCGATGGAATTTAAGAAGAAATACGCCGAGAATAAGTCCGCCGCATGGCAGGATTATCTCAATCTTTGCAAGACAGGCGGCAGTCGCAGCTATCTTGAGACACTGCGCTATGCAAATCTGTCAAATCCCTTTGAGGCAGGCTCTGTAGAGCGCGCATGCGGCTATGCGGAGAAGATTCTGCTCGATGAGATTGCAAAGCAGGGAAAATAAGCTGTCGGCTAACGCAAGAGCAAACAGAGAGGTGCCAAGTGAAGCGCAGTAAATTATTTGATTCTTGGTTTCATAAATCCTAAGCAGAAGGAAAGTGTAAAATTTTTCGGGAAATGAGGTGATATCTTGATAAGCGAGGATAAAATAAATTCCGTGCTGACGGAGAACAGCAACAAAATCTTTTTCTATGCACTGCGGCATACGGGAAACGAATCAGAAGCCGAGGATCTGGCTCAGGATATCATGCTCGCTATACTCTCCTCATATAAAAACCTGCGAAACGACGATGCACTCTACGGTTTTATCTGGAGGGTGGCGCAGAATCAATGCCGCCTGTGGGCAAGAAAGAAGAGCAGGAGTGCGGCAACGGTTTCACTCGACGAGACGGAGACGGAGATAGCCGACGAGCCGGAAGAGGAGGAAAATCCCGCCGTCGGGAAGCTGCGCAAGGAGCTTTCGCTCTGCTCCGTAACCTACAGAAATCTGCTCATAGGCTTTTATAAATACGGGAAGTCGTGTGATGAGCTGGCAAAGGAATTTCACACATCCGAGGGAAATGTGAAATTCATGCTTTTCAAGGCAAGAAAAAAGATTAAGGAGGGTATGCAGATGGAACGCATTCTCGGAGAGAGAAGCTATGAGCCGCAGAATATCGCCGTTTTGTATTTCGGAAGCGGAGATAATATTTACTATCGGCTTTGCAGAAAAAAGATAGTTCAGAATATACTCATGGCTTGCTATAACGATGCCTGCACCCTGCAGGATATAAGTCTCCAGATAGGTTGCGCCGTGCCTTATATCGAGGATGAGATTACGCCGCTTATCGATTCGGGTATGCTTGTTCGCCCCTCGCGGGACAAATATTCGACAAATATAATCGTTCTGACATCACTTTTCGAAAGAGACCTGAAAAATCTCATCGGCGATGAATACGAAAAGATTGGAGATATGATAGCTTCTTTTGCATCCGCGCATGAAAAGGAGATAAGAAGTATCGGCTTCATCGGCTCCGATATGGATGAGGGCGCTTTTCTCTGGCATATCGCGCTTATTTCGCTTAAAAAGCTTGCCGAAGATTTCCGTGAGACAAAATACGAAAAAGATATCGTTTTCGGCGTAGAGGATTACAATCCCGAGTTTGAGGCGGCACTCTGCGCTATGTATGCTCTCGACGGGAGCCTGCTGCAATTTATCGATGTGATATCGGAAGAGAGCAAATTCCCGCCGCACAGCTGGATATATAAAAACGAAGCGGGCGTGAATCTGCTTATTGATATTGCCCGCGACGGAAAGAGAAAGCTCGGAGATATAGAAAAAATAGTGCTTGAAAACATAAGTCCGTTTGTGAGAGCGCGCGCCGGCGCATATCTGCCGTCGATGCCCGCATATACTGAGGATCAGTGGGCGCGGCTCGAAAAGATAACTTCGCCGCTGACGGACGAAATGAAAGCTTCTTTTGACCGCATATTCGATAAGTGCCTGTGGCTCCTCGGCAGTCATACGCCGAAATCGCTGAAGGAGAAGATACCGTCGGTTGCAAGCATATATATGGGCGGAAATATCTTCGGCAATGTTCTTGGCTCCATGCATTCGCGTGGTCTGCTCGCTTTTGCACCTTCGGATTTCGTCCCTACAGCATACATTATCCTGAAATAAAACGAAAAAATAAAAAATCGTCATGAAAAAATGGCGATTTTTTATTTTTTTTTGCTAACCTTTCGCCGCTTTTGTTACTATGTTAACGAAAAGACCGCCGAGGCGACAGGCTAATGCGGCGCTTTAACAAAAACGAAGGGACCTTTTTGAAAAATGAATGCAATAAAAAAGGGGATTTATTCGCTGAAAGTCATTTTCGGATATGCCGCCCTGTGGGGAAGCTTATATCTGCTGATAATGATACTTTCCGCGGGGCTGTCGACTGTGCGCATATATTTTATGGAGCGCCTGATAGACAGTCTGGCGGGGAGCGCGGGAGAATATACGGGTATCATAATATTCGGCATACTGCTCGTGCTCTCCATAATACTCGGAAATCTTTTTTCGCTCCTCTCGGGCTTCATGATGACTATGATTTCATCGGAGCTCAATAAAAAGCAGATACCCGTGACGCTCACGAAATTCCGAAATATAAAGTATGAGTGCTTTGAAAATAAAAACAATCAGAATATGCTGCAAAAAATATCTGAAAATCCGCAGTCGGATGTTCTTTCGGTTTTCGGAGTGATGATTTCCGTGATATATTCCGTCATCGGTACGGCAGGTATACTTGCGATGTTCTCGCGTGCCTCCTATCTGCTCGGAGCAGTCGCTGTTATCACGATGATACCGATGTTTATCCTCGAGAGTACGGCGGCAAATAAGGAAATGAAGCTCCGCTGGAATATGACGACCGATATAAGAAAGAGATTCTATCTGCAAAAGCTCTTTGTGGACAAGAATGCATTGCAGGAAATAAAGCTTTTTGATGCGAAAAAGGAGCTTATAGCAAAATCCGACGAGCTGACGATGAGGATAAACCGCGATATGGAAAAGACACTGAAAAAGGTGCTGTTTCTTTCTTCGGGTTCCTCTGTATTTATCATAATCTTCACAGCCGCGACGCTGGCTTTCCTCTCTGTCATGCTTGTAAAGGGAAGTATCACGCTCGGTGTTTTCGTTTCGCTCGTGACATCGCTCACTTCATTCTACGGGCTTGTGCGCGGGCTGGTTTCGCAGGTGGCAAGCTATCTGCGGCTTTCCTACGGGATTGGCTATTATCAGGATTTTCTTGCATTGCCGGAGCGCAGGCTTCAGTCGGGTGTGGCACATGATATAAGGGGCGATGAAATCCGCTTTGAGCATGTTGATTTCCGCTATCCGACGGGAACGGCGGATGTTTTGCGCGATGTGAATATGAAAATAGACAAGGGAGAGCGCGTTGCTTTTGTCGGAGAGAACGGTGCGGGAAAATCCACGATGATAAAACTGCTCCTCGGGCTCTATGAGCCAACGGCGGGGCATATCTACATAGACGGAGTCGATATCCGCGAACTCTCCGATGAGGAACGGAGAAAGGTATTTTCCGTTATCTTTCAGGATTATCAGAGCTATCAGCTTTCGCTCCGCGAAAATGTCGCTCTCGGCGATATAAGTAAGTTGCATGACGATGTGAAGATCAAGGCGGCGCTCGATGATGCAGGCATAGGAGATCTTCCGAAAATGAACGATAAAGGGCTCGACCTGAATCTCGGCAAGATATACAGTGACGGTATAGATGTTTCGGGCGGACAGTGGCAGAGAATAGCCATGGCGCGCTCGTATATCTCGGATGCACGCTTTGTGATAATGGATGAGCCGACGGCGGCACTCGACCCCATAGCCGAGAGCAAAATGTATGAGCGCTTTGCCAATGTGCTCTCAAAGCGAGGCGCGATAATGATTTCGCACAGGCTCGCATCGGCAAAAATGGCGGATAAGATATTCGTTTTTTCGGGCGGTACTGTAGCCGAAGAGGGAACGCATGAAGAGCTTCTCAAAAAGGGCGGGCTTTATCACGATATGTGGGAAAAGCAAAGCTCATGGTATGTGACAAAGGAGGCATAAGCTATGGAAAAATCGAAAAGAAGCATGGCAAAAACAATATGGCTTTCGATTCGCGATACATTCAGCGCGATGCCTGTGATAACTACGGTGACGTTCATTTTTCAGCTTATATCTGCGGGAATATCTGTTGCGCTCGTGTTGTTTACGGCAAGGCTGATAGATACCGCAGGTGAGGAGGGAAGCGGTGAGCTGGAAAATCTGCTTCTCATCTGTGCCGTCATAGTCGGATGCTATCTTGTAAATCTAATTCTCGAAAAGATTTCGTACAGGATAAATCAGATAGACGCTGTTCCGAAATTTGAGGTCTTTCACCACAGGCTTTCGGCATTTACGGTTTCGCTCTCGCTTGAGGCTTCGGAGGTTCCTGAGATATCGAATATGTTCTGGCGTGCAAAGGATGCCGTATATCAGGATAGAATGGGAAATGTCTTCCGCGGAGTTTTTGATATAATACCGAATGCTTTCAGGATAATAGGAACGGCTGTCGTGCTCTGCAAATATCATCCGTTCCTTGTTCTTCTGGCGCTTCTCTCCATAATCCCGTCGTTTATCATCAGACTTATTTATGGGCAGAAAAGATATGAGCTTTATCGTAAGCAAACAGAAAGAAGTAGACTTGGAAGCTATCTTTGGAGTGTGCTTACAGGGAAGGATACGATAAAAGAGATGCGTGTTATGGGATCATCGATGTATCTTACCGATAAATATTTTATGGTGCAGAGAGACGTTTTTGAAGAAAATAAGCGCTTTTCGCTCAAGTCGGGATTCCGTACATTTTTATGCGATTTCTTTAAGATATTTTCTTATGCAGTGTCGATTGCTTTTTGTGTTTATCTTCTCCATTCTTCGCTTATAACCATAGGTGCATTCAGCGCCTGTCTTGGTGCTTTTACGTCAATGCAGGGCGTTTCGCAGAGTCTGCTCTCAAGCTTTGCATCGATAAAAAGTCAATGCAACTATGCAAATGATTATTATGACTTCTTTGACTTCAAAACAGATAAGAATGCGAGCGAAAAATGCGACGGTTTCAAAAAGTCGCTTTCGGCAAGGAATTTGACATTTAAATATCCCGGCGCAAATAGAAATGCGGTTGATGGAGTTGACTTTACCGTATACAAAGGTGAGAAGATAGCGGTTGTGGGCGAGAACGGAAGCGGCAAGACCACACTTACAAAACTACTTATGGGGCTATATTCTCCGATAGATGGGGAAGTGGATATGGACGGTAAAAATATCAGCAACTTTGACGGTAGTTATTACGAGAATTTTTCTCTTGTGGCGCAGAAATTCGGAAAGTATAGCCTTACGTTTGGTGAAAATATTGCTTTTAGTAAGTTCAAAGAGATAAACGACGAGGCTCGTATACATTCTGCAGCAAAATCTGCGGGCATTGATAAGCTTGCAACGGATATCGGAGGACTTGACACGGAGCTTGGTGTAGAATTTGGAGGCAAAGAGCTCTCCGGTGGTCAATGGCAGAAGGTGGCTCTCGCGAGGGGTGTTTTCCGAGATGCCGATATACTTGTTCTTGACGAGCCGACAAGTGCACTTGATCCGATGATTGAATACGATATACTTTCCGATTTCATAAATATGTCAAAAAATAAGACAGCGTTTGTTATATCGCACAGAATAGGAATATGTCGGATGACTGACAGAATTCTCGTTATGAAAAACGGGAAAATAGTCGAAACGGGAAATCACAAAGAATTGCTTTTGCTGGGTGGAGTGTATGCCGACATGTGGCAAAAGCAGGCACAGTGGTATGAAAAATAATAGGAGGAAATATTATGTATAAATTTATAAGTGTGAATATTTATGACAAAAAGCAGTGCCGCGAATTTGAGACACTTCTGAATCAGGGCTGGGAGATAAAACAGATACAGGCGGCTCAGGCTAACGACGGGGTTGTCGTCGTAGTCGCGGTGCTTTACCGTGAAACAGAGCAAAGTAACGAAGCGTAAACGCAAAAGAAGTCCCCGATATCGGGGACTTTTTTGTGCTTCGGCAAAAAAGAAAGCGCACCAAGGGGGGACGGTGCGCTTCCTTTTTATTCAAAAGAGATTTACTCGATTGACGATGTGATGAGCAGAAAACAGTGATATTTATTTACCTTCATCATCTTCAATAGGAATTTCAGGCAGTTCTTGAGACGAACAAATTACATCATCGTCATGTAAAGCTATTAACTCTATTATAGCTGATTCGAAAATTTCTTTCATTTCTTTCCTCCTATATTTTAGTCGCGCTCGCCTTCAAAGCCACCGGTTTTATCGGCATTTTCAAAGTTCAATGCGGAAACGCCGTATTTATAAGTGCAACGGGCAAGCTCGCCTGTCTTATCGTTTTTATCCTGCTTTGAGTAAGCATATGATTTTATACTGTATGATACGCTTTCTCCTACGATGCCGTTACATGATATCGTGCAGGTGAATACCTTATCAAACTCGGTAGCGTAGATATCATCGCTGTATATCTTGTATTCGTTTGCGTATACACCTTCCTGGAAATCTGCGCTTGTATAAGTCTTATCGCCGATAGTGAGAACCGTATTTTCCACATCAGTGGTAATAAAGTAAAATACTACCTTGTTTGTGGAATCAAAGTATACTGTTTTGCCGTTGAAATAAGCATTGTCAAGCTTTGTTCCGGTTGTTTTGTTGTCGGTTGTCGTGACTGCGGAATATGTTGTTCCCATGCCCTCATAGCCTGCGTTTATCAGAGCGTCTGTTCTGTATCCTGTAAATTTCTGCGCGGCTGTGCAGTAATCGAAGATATCATATATCAGCGGCTTGAGCAGGGAATATTTTTTTTCGCTGTATTGCAGAACCTCTGCACTGTATTTGGAAAGTCCTACAAAATATTTTTTAAGGCTGAGATTTTTAACTGATTTTACTACATTACCATCGCAGACAAGTTCAATATTTATGAAATCGCCGAGCTGCTGGGGTGCGATGTTGCGGAAAGTAAACTTATATTTGTTTTCATTTGCAAGAGTAGGAGACATTTCTTCAATTGAACCGCCCATTATAAATCGTACTGTAACAATATCTTTAACGCTATCAGAAAAGCGAACATAGACATTGTACGAGAAATCCTTGCCAACGGTGGCGGAATTATTAAGGTCACTTATTATATATTTACAGTTATATTTAGTGGCATAATTCAAAGTTTTACTACTACTTTTACATATAATAACAGCATTATTCGGAAATGTTTTGCCATCACTGCTTTGTATAACGGTTGCTTTGGAAAGGACATCTATGGTTTTTATTCCGGTACAACCGTCAAATGCATAGTCTCCGATGCCTACTATGTTTTCATGTATGGTTATGTTAGCAAGGCTGGCGCATCCTGCAAATGCATAATCTCCTATATTGGTCACATTTTCCGGTATTGTATATGTTTTTTCATTCTTTCCCGCAGGATAGCATATAAGCGTTTTGCCGTCTTTGCTGAAAAGTACGCCGTCTATCGATTTATAGTTTGGATTGAATTCATTTACATCGATAGCGGAAAGCTTTTTGCACTCCCCAAATGCACATTTTTCAATACTTGTTATGCTTTCTGGTATAGCTATGCTTGTAATAATATTACAGCCATAGAATGCGTAACTGCCAATGCTTGTCACGCAATCCGATATTTCGGCATTTTTTATGCTGTTACGATGCTCATTCCAAGGGACATCCTGATAGCTACCATAGTCAGCCATTGTTCCGATGCCATCAATTTTTAGCAGTCCGTTTTCATCAAGTGTCCATGTAAGATTGCTACCATCGCCTTCTCCACCGCAATTTCCGCTTGCGATAATTTGAGGTTCCGGCTCGAGCGCAACAAATGTGCGTTCATATTTTGTCGCGTAAGCCTGCGCGGTCGAATCTTCATATCCGTATATTACGCTAGTAGACGGGAAAGTATTTTGAGTATCGAAAATAGTTGCTGATTTTGAATATATTGTAATGCTTGCAAGGCTGTTACAACTGTTGAATGCACAGTCACCGATGTAGGTTACGCTATTTGGAATGGAAATGCTTGCCAGGCTACTGCAACCACTGAACGCATAGCTAGAAATGCCTTTTACATTTTTAGGTATTGTAATGCTCGTAAGGTTACTGCAACCGCTGAACGCATAGCTTTCTATGTTTGTCACGCTTTTTGGTATAGTTACACTCGTAAGATTGCAACTGTCACAAAAGGCATAATATTTTATGACTTTTACTCCATCCGGTATTATATATGTAGAATCATTCTTTTTTGCAGGGTATATAAATAGATTTTCCCCATCAATAGAAAAAAGAACACCATCAACGGATTTGTAATTTAAATTTGATGCATCTACATCGATATTTGCGAGACCACTACATCCATGGAATGCGTGACTGCCAATGCTTGTCACGCTTTTTGGTATATTTATGCTTGCTAGGCTGCTGCAACCACTGAACGCATCATATCCTATGCTTGTCACGCCATCCGGTATCTCAATATTCGTGAGGCTACTGCAATTATAGAATGCGTAGTTTCCGATGGATGTCACACTACTAGGAATGGTGATGCTTCTGAGTTGGTCGCAGCCGCTGAACAAGAAATTTCCGATGTCTGTGAAGCCCTCCGGAATAATAGCACTCTGTATAAAAAATTTATATTTGTACCATGGCGTATTCGGTACACCATCTACTGACGAATATTGGGGCAACTTTCCGGTGCCGCTGATGGTAAGTACATCGTTTTGGTAAAGCGTCCATTTAAGGCTACTTCCGTCGCCTTCACTACCGCACAAGCCGCTGATACGGATATGCGAATCAAGTTCTACAAATTCATAATCATATTTTGTTGCATATGCTTCGGCTGTAGAATCTTTGTGACCGTATATTATTGTTTCTAATGGAAATCTCTGGCAAATGGTTGCTGTTTCTGAATAAATCTTGGCACACTTAAGGCTGGTACACCCGCCAAAAGCCATGTATCCGATGTATGTTACACTTTCCGGCATGATAATTTCGGTAAGGTATTTGCGACCTTGAAATGTGGGGCATCCTTCTAATCGACTGTCTGCACCCGAGAATGATTCTATTTTTTTAGTACCGCTCAGTATGGTTACTGACCCTTTAATGTTTTGTGGGACAAAAAATATTGTAAAATCAGTGGAGGAGCGTCTGTATAAAACTCCATCTGCAGATCTGAATACTTGGTTTTTCGGATCTACTACTATTTCTTCGAGGCTGTCGCAAAATAAAAAATACCCACCGCCGTCATAGGAATCTTTATGAATGCCGACTAAACTGCTTGATATCGAAATGCTTTTGAGATTTTGGTGATGAGCGAAAGCCCCTTCTCCTATACTTTGTACGCCTTCAAATATTTCTACTTTTTCTATGCTATTACGATAATTGTACCACTCGGGGTGATTCGGCCCACCATATTCGGCAGAATAATTGTACATAGCTCCGTCACCTATTATTTTTAAAACTCCTGTTTTAGTGTCAAGCTTCCATATGAGCGTGTCCCCGCAGGTGCCGCTGTAATTTTCTGCATTCAGCGAGAAGCAAAGCGCACACATAATTGTAGCTATTGCAACACAAAGCAATAGCAATTTCCAATGTTTTTTCATCATTTCATCCTCCATATACAGTATTTGCAAGAGAGTCAATTGCCGCAAAATATGGTATAATTGACAATTCCTGAGTATATTTTACATTCATACGCTATCGATTTCAATAGAAAACGGCATTTTGAATTATCTGTTCACAACATTGTGGAGCAAATTCACAGCTTTTTTGCAAAGGCGATTGACATAATTGAAAAAATGCTGTATAATTTGTATAATAATGTAGCAATTCATCGAAAGGACAGAAAATAAATGCTTACGGAATTCGGAAAAATTTTGCGTATAATCAGAATAAACAGCGGTGACAGCTCAAGAGCAATGGCAAAAAAGCTGAATCTTTCCCCCTCTTATCTGTCGGCTATAGAAAACGGAAAAAGAAACATTCCCTCTGATATAGAAAAGCTGCTCTGCGATGCATATCCGCTTTCTTCGACGGATGTCATGAAAATCCGTAAAACCATCGTCGGTTCATGTACATCGATAAAGATAAATCTCACGGAATTTGCAGAAAAGAAGAAGCGGCTTATTTTTGCCATTTCGCGCGACGATATAGCAAACGAAACACTCGACCGGATAGAGGATCTGATTTTTCACAGTGAGAGGGATGGGCAAAAATGAGAAATAACAGCATTGAACCGGTTCCGGCTTTCAATTTTGCCTTCGGCTTCGGCAATGTGCGCATCTGGGCTTTTGAAAATGAGGCTTCGTCAAAAAGCACATTTTTTGCCGGAATGAGCGGTACTTATCTGCTTAAGGTAAAGGACGAAGCCGCTTTTGCGGGCAGATTCGGCGGCAGAAAGCGCAGGCTTTCGGAAAAGGTGCGCGGCGAGACTGTGGCAATAGTAAGAAAACTCGGCGAAGAGGCGCTCATGGATTATTCCGAGAGCTTTGATATCTATCGCCAATATACGAGAAAGCACATCCGCGCATTGCAGGATATAATCTGTGAAAAACTGCAGAAATCTCCGGATTTTTCGGCGATGGGATTGCATGCCGTTTCCGTCGATATAGATGATATTATCATGCGTGGGTGCGATGAACCGGCAAATTACAGATTGCGCGGCGATGTCAGACCGCGAGGCACTTACTCTGCGGCAAAGCTGATTGCCGTGGCGGCATTTTCATTTGTCATGTGCGCGGGCGTTTTCTTTTTTATAAATAATCTGCTCCCGAAAAGACAGCCCGATACGCCTACTGTAACTTTGCAGACCACTGTGAGCGATACGACAGCGCAGAGCAGCACTTCTTCTTCCGATACGACATCGTCGGAGAATAGCGTAGCTTCGGCAAGCGAGACGACGGCAACAACCGCAACTGCAACCGCCACGACTACAACTGAGGCGACATCTGCTACAACTACGCCAACGGAGATAACTACAACGATAAGACCGCCGCAGAGCCACACGGACGGCGATGTTTTTGATTATGGCGACTTTACCGTGCGCGTGGAAGGCATCCGATGCATTATAGAAAAATATAACGGTAGCGAAACGAATGTATATATTCCCGACAAAATAGACGGACTGACGGTATACAGAATAGAATATAACGCTTTTCAGAATAATTTTACACTCGAAAGTATTCGTTTTCCGAGTTCACTCAAGGAGATAGGAGGATCTTCGTTCAATAATTGTACTTCGCTTTCTTCCGTGACATTTCCTTATGGCTTGGAAAGAATTGAAGCAGGTGCTTTTTCTTATTGCACTTCTCTTACGGAAATTTCGCTTCCCGACACCGTAAAGTTTATTGAAAGTAGTATTTTTGAGCATTGTCTCTCGCTGAAAAGTGCAAAGCTTGCGGGCAGTTTCAGCGAAATGAAATCTACTTTTGCTTATTGTACGAGCCTTGAAAATGTCACTATTCCCGATAGCGTTAAAATCATTTCCGGCTCATGTTTTCGCGCCTGCAAAGATATAAAGGAGATACGGCTTCCCGAGGAACTGAAGATGATAAAAGAAATCGGTTTCTGGGAATGCGATGGTTTGGTTACGGTATATATCCCGAAGAATATCGTGGTTGACGATGACGCTTTTCTCGGGTGCCATGATACAGTTTTTTATGTTTATGCAGACGAGCTTCCCGCTGGTTGGGGAAAGAGTTGGGAGCAAGCCGATTTCAGCGCAAAGACAATAAAGGAGGCGCCGTGATATGGAAAACTTATTTTGCCCCATCTGCGGAAGCAGGCGCGTTTCTCCCGCCGCAAACGGCATATATATGTGTGCTTCATGTGATAATGCTTTCTCTTTTACAAAGGAAGTCACGTATGCGAAAACCACGGCTGATATATATAAAGCCTCTGTCGAATGTGTGCTTGAAATCAATACAATAGCGGGTGAAAACGAATCTTCCGGAACCGGAATCATCATTTCGCCGCACGGATATGTGCTTACAAATGCACACATCACCGGTGAAGCAATGACGGGCGTCGGCAATATGAAAAATTATTGTGATGTGATAATCGCAAGCAGGCGCCCGAGAGAAATTCTTTTCAGGGCAGAGCTTATCTACAGCGATAAAGCAGCAGATCTTGCGCTTCTTTATTGTGCAGAGGCTGAGGAAATGCCTGCGCTGAAGATTTCATACAGCACTGTCAAGACGGGCGATAAAATCTGCGTCATTGGCAACGGCAAGGGTGAAGGACTGGGCATAGTGGACGGCATAGTCAGCGACACCTGCAGGGAAATAGGCGGGAGAAAGCTGATGATGATTTCAGCCCCCGTAACAACGGGATATTCCGGCGGACCTGTGCTGAGCGCAGATGGGGAATTTATCGGCATGGTTGCCGGCGGCAGAGACGGAGAAACCGCTATGAACTATGCCATTCCGTCAGTCACTATCAGAAAATTTCTTGCCTCGGCAGAGAAAAAAGCCGGTATCAGGCTATAACGGCGATTATAAAATAAATCAAAACGGCACGGCAGATTATCTGCCGTGCCGTATTTGTCTGTCAAAAAGCCCTCGCGAGAGGGCTTTTTACATTTTTATTCACGCTTTCAGATGCGTCACAAGTATGGCTATAAGACCGCGGAGAAGGAAAAGGCTGCCGAGACCCGAGAGCAGTATCAGTGCGCTTTTGCATATCTGCTTATATTTCGGCAGCTCGCCGCGCTTTTGATAATATGCTTTTGAGGAGTTTTTTTCACTTATGAATCCCGTCGGTTTCAGCGCGTTTTTATAGGAAAACAGCGCGAACACCGCTATGAAAAACATGCCTGCCGCAAAACCGAAATACCGTGTTTTCTCGCTATAGAGATTCTGCAATATAAAAGATACCGTTATCATGGCAATCAGCCCGATGAAGATAAGTATAAAATATTTCTTCTTCATCTTGTTTACCTTGTCACAACAGCGCCGTCGCCGAGAATCTCACGCAGGAGCAGGAGCATATTTTTCTCGGGAGAAGCACCCATGCCGACAGCCTTTATATATTTGCCCTGCGAAATATCATAGAATATGACTTCACAGCCGCCCTCAAAAATCTGCAGGAGAGTCGATACGCGCTCAAATATTTCGCCGCTCATATCAGGGACCTTGAGATAAAGCTTCTTCGGCGGCACTTCCGTCCTTTTCTCGGGAGCGGGATTTGACGCAGGTGCTTTTTTCTCGTAGCGCTCATAACGGGCGGGCTTGGCGGGGACATCTTCCATGCTCTCAAGCAGTGGCGTTGCGTAGCCGTTGAAAGCAGGGCGGAGAAGCACGATATCGGAAACTATCAGCTTCGGTGCGCTGTCCTCCTTGGCGGAGACTCTGCCCGCCGCGGCTATTGCCGAATCGGGATTTATCATATATGAAATCTTTTCCAGCATCTTGCTGAAAAAAACAAGCTCTATTTCGCCTGTTTTATCTTCAAGTGTGGCGAAAGCCATCGAGCCGCCGTTTTTCGTCTGCTTGTTTGTCCTCGTGGTGATAATTCCGGCGATGGCGATGCGTTCGTTATCGGCATATCGGCGCTCCGGTTCGGCTTCCGCTTCTTCATCAAATGAGAGCAGGATATCCGATATTCTCGATTCCGCGCCGAGAGCCTCGATATGCGCCGCATATTCATCGAGCGGATGACCCGAGAAATACATTCCGGTGCTTTCCTTTTCCTGCTTCAGGCGTTCGCGTAAGGGGAGCTCTTCGCGCTCCTTAAATTCATATTCAAGGCTCGGCGGCTCTATTTCCGCACCCTCAAAAAGCCCTGCAGAGAAGAGATCAAGCTGACCCTCCGCCTGACTGCTTTTCTTTCTGGCAAAGATATCGAGTACATTCTCGTATTCGGCAAGGAGCATGCTGCGCTTTGTTCCGAGCGAATCGAAAGCACCGCTCTTGATAAGCCCCTCTATCTGCCGTTTATTAAGCTCATGCGAACACATCCGCGAAACAAAATCAACAAATGAGGTGAATCTGCCGTTTTTGCGCTCCTCTATGGCGGCATCGAGAATATTTGCGCCGACATTTTTTACTCCGAGAAGCCCGTAGCGTATGGCTTTTTTGCCGTTTTTGTCCGTGACGACGCTATAGAGCTTTTCGCTCTCGTTTATATCGGGCGAAAGCACGGAAATCCTGTAGCTTTTTGCTTCTTCGATATATTCCACGGTTTTTGTCACATTACCGAGCACCGAGGTGAGCAGGGAAGCGAGATATTCGCTCGGATAATGGCATTTCAGATAAGCCGTGCGGTATGCGGTATATGCATATGCCGTGGCGTGGCTTTTATTGAAGGCGTATTTGGCAAAGGAGGACATCGTATCGAAGATTTCGTTTGCATCGGCTTCGCTTGTGCCGCGCGCGACGGCACCCTCGCAGGTGACATTTCCGTTTTCATCCTTTTCGCCGTAGACGAAAGCAGTGCGTGCCTTTTCCATCTCGGCGGTTTTCTTTTTCGCCATGGCACGGCGCACGATATCCGCGCGCCCGAAGGAAAAGCCCGCAACTTCGCGGCATATCTGCATTACCTGCTCCTGATAAATGATGCAACCCGAGGTTTTTTCAAGTATTTTACGCAGAGACGGTATTTTATATTCGGGAGTTGATTCTCCGGTGCGGTTACGCAGAAACTGCGGTATTGATTCCATCGGTCCCGGGCGGTAGAGCGAAATAGCGAGCGTTATATCCTCGATATTGCGAGGCTGCATATTCATGAGCAGGCGGCGCATTCCCGAGGATTCAAGCTGAAATATGCCGCTCGTTCTGCCCTGCGAGATAAGCTCGTATGCGCCTGCGTCATCGAGTGAGACCTTGGTGATATCGAAATCGGGCTCTGTTTTCCGTATCTGCTTTTCCGTATCGGAGATTATCGTCAGATACCGCAGACCGAGAAAGTCAAATTTCAGCAGTCCCAGCTTTTCGATGATATCCATCGTGAACTGCGTCAGCACCATTTCGTTGTTGACGGCAAGAGGGACATGCTCATATGCGGGCTTATCCGTTATCACAATGCCCGCGGCATGAGCCGAGGCATGGCGCGGCATTCCCTCGAGAGCCATGGATATATCTATAAGGCGGCGAACCTGCTCGTTTTCATCATACATGCGCTTCAGTTTTCCCGTGAGCGCTTCGCGGAGCGTGATATGCGGGTCATAGGGAATGGCTTTTGCCACTATATCGACATCGGCATAGCTCATGCCGAGTGCCCTGCCGACATCGCGCACCACAGCCTTTGCGGCAAGCGTACCGAAGGTGGATATGCCGCAGACATGGTCGGCACCGTATTTTCGCGAGACGTATTCTATTACCTCGCCGCGCCTGTCATAGCAGAAATCGGTATCGAAATCGGGCATGGAGACGCGCTCGGGATTCAGAAAGCGCTCAAACATGAGGTCATATTTTATCGAGTCCACATCGGTTATCCCGCAGAGATAAGCGACAAGGCTGCCCGCGCCCGAGCCTCTGCCGGGACCTACGGGAATTTTCTCGCGCTTGGCATATGCGATGAAATCCCACACGATGAGATAATACTGCGCATATCCCATTTTGCTTATTACGGAAAGCTCGTATTCTATGCGATCGCGATATGTGCTCTCGCTGTTTTCTTCAGTGAAAGTAATCTCGCCCGAGGACTTTTTGCTCTCAAAACCCTCGTAGGAGAGACGGCGAAGATATTCCTCGGGTGTTTCACCGGTTTCGGGAGTGAAGCGCGGCAGATAGATATGGGAAAAATCAAAATTGTAATTGCATCTGTCGGCGATTTTCTGCGTATTTTCCAGCGCTTCGGGAACAGAAGAGAAGAGCCGCTCCATTTCCTCGGTCGATTTATAGTAAAATTCGTCTGTTTCAAAGCCTATCGGTCTGCCGTCGGCAATGCGGCTGTTCGTCTGGATGCAGAGAAGCACCGCCTGCGTATCGGCATCGGCGCGGCGCATATAATGCACATCGTTTGTGGCGACGAGCGGGATACCCGTCTCGCGCGACATGGCGATGAGTGCCTCATTTACTTCTTTCTGCTCGGGCATGCCGTGGTCCTGAAGCTCGAGATAGAAATTTCCGTGCCCGAATATGCGGTCAAATTCAAGTGCGCGCTCGCGTGCACCGTCGAAATCGCCCGCCATGATATGCCGCGGAATATATCCCGCAAGGCAGGCGGAAAGCGCGATAAGCCCCTCGGAATGCTCGCGCAACAGCTCCATATCTATGCGCGGCTTGCCGTAGAAGCCCTCGGTATACGAGCGGGAGACCATATATATCAGGTTCTTATACCCCGTTTCGTTTTCGGCAAGGAGGACGAGATGATATTTTCCGCCGTCTGCGGCTTCGCGCCTGTCAAAACGCGATTCCGAGGCGGTATAGACCTCACAGCCGATTATCGGTTTGATGCCCTCTTCCTTGCACGCACGATAGAAATTGACAACGCCGTACATCGCGCCGTGGTCTGTTATTGCGACGGCATTATGCCCGCAGGCTTTTGCCGCCTTCGGTATATCGGCTATGCGGAAAGCTCCGTCCAGCAGGCTGTATTCACTATGCAGATGAAGATGAACGAAAGACACTTTTCTCCCTCCTTTACTTATTTTTTATCGCTTCGAGAAAATCCGAAATTTTGGATAAACGCTTGCTCTCCTGCGATTTGGAGACGGGCGGCACCTCCATTCCGGCAAGCTCGGCAAGCGTGAGATACGGGTTTTCGACGCGGAGCTTTGCTGTTTTGCGAAGCTCCGGCGAAAGCTCATCAAATCTGCCGAGCGCGATAATTTCATTTATGATATTTATATGCTTGCCCGCGGTGAGCGCGGTTTTCCTGAGATTTGCCACCTCAAAGTTTGTCGAGCGGTTTGCCGCCTCTGCCGTGATGTGAAAAGCCTGAGCATTGAGTACATCAAAATAGCAGGTTGTCGCGCCGCACATTCCGAGCAGGTCGGAAACCTTTTGCACGCCCTGGAGATATAGCACGCATTTTTCGCGCCTCTCCACCTTTTTCGGCGCAAGCTCACGGCGGCAGAGAAGCCCCGCGAGAATATTTGTAAGCTCGCGGTCGCGCATCACAAATTCCGCCTGGTACTTTTTCTCGGGAGGATAGACGAAGCCGCAGGAGATGAACGCCCCCGCGATGAAGCTTCGCTCGCAGTCGGTGCAGAGCAGTGAGGAGCAGACGGCATTTTCCGCAGAGAGCGAAAAAATATCATCCATCATATCGTCCTCACCTATGCCGAAATAGGCAAACGCCGCCTCTACTGTATTATTATCATTTACGGAAAAGCGCAGAGCCTTGCCGCTTTTCGAGGCGACCGTTTCGGTTTTACCCTCGTCGCCGAAGGTCTCCGAGAAAAACCGACGCACAAGCTCTATAGTTTCCGCTATTTCCGTTGTGACGGAAATACCGCTTCTCGTAAAGCCTCCGGAAAAAAGCAATATGCCGAAAATCCGCGCTTTTTCACAGCATTTCTGCTTTGGCAGCTTTACGGTCATCTCTTCCTTTGCCCGCGATGAAAACGACATATTACCCCTCCGATGAATTTCAGTTTTGTTTAATCCTTGATATGTATGAATTCCGTTTCGAGCGAAACGCCGTAGCGCCCCGCAACTTCTTCCTTTATTATGCGGCAAAGCTCCAGAACATCGCTGCTCGTGGCGCTTCCGCGGTTGATGATGAAGCCCGCGTGCTTCTCCGAGACCTGCGCGTCTCCGCATGAAAGCCCTCGAAGTCCGGCATCGTCGATAAGCTTGGCGGCAAAATGCCCGACGGGACGGCGGAAGGCACTGCCCGCGCTCGGATATTCGAGCGGCTGCTTGTCTTTTCGTGCTGCCATGTTGGAAGCCATTTTTTCTTCTATTTCCGCGCGGTCACCGCGATGCAGTGCAAATGTCGCCGAGAGCAGAAGATAAGGTTTGTGCTGAAAAATGCTCTCCCTGTAGCCGAGCGCAAGCTCTGCGGCAGGCGCGCGGTGAAGCGTTTCCGCTTCCGTATCGAAATATTCGACCTCGGTGAGCGTATCCTTTATCTCGCCGCCGTATGCGCCCGCATTCATATATACCGCGCCGCCGACGCTCCCGGGAATGCCGAAGGCAAATTCAAGCCCCGACAGGGAAGCATTTTTTGCGATGGTGCTGAGTGCCGAGAGCGGAAGCCCGCATTCCGAACGGATGATGTTTTCCGAGACCTCTGTTTTATTGACCCACTTTGTAAATATCACTGCACCCGAAAAACCGCCGTCGTCGAAAAGAACATTCGAGCCGCAGCCTATGACTCTGCACGGAATATCAAATTCGCGGCAGGCGGCAACGGCGAAAACAAGTGCGTTTTTGTTCTCTGGGAAAATCGCATAGCGCGCTTCTCCGCCTATTTTGAAAGTGCTGTATTTTGCAAGTCCTTCGTTTTGCTTTATCTGCGTGTCGCCGCGTGCTGCAATAACGGAAAGGAAATCCTCTCTCATACATACCTCCGAACATAATTATACATAATAAGTATACCACATAAGTCGGAATATTGGTATAGCTTTTTGCAAAAAAATTCAAAAATTTATTGACAAACGAAAAAAGATATGATATCATGAATGTGTACCAAATGATACAGTTTTGGAGATGAAACCATGAAAGAAGAAACGCTCGGCAAAATACTTTCGCAAAGTCCCGTTTTTTCGGGTGCTTCGCATGATACGCTTGCACGCCTTTGCTCGTGCAATGTGCGCGGCTTTCGCGGCGGCGAGACTATATATTCGCCCGCGAGCTTCTTTCGCGGCATAGGCATGGTGATAAGCGGAACGCTTGCTGTCCACGGAAAGAACGGAGAGAGAGATATCCTGCTCCGCACGATAGACAAAGGGGGGATTTTCGGAGCAGCGGCTCTTTTCGGCGGCAACGGCGAATATGTGAGCACTGTTTCGGCAAAGAAGAAAAGCGAGGTGCTTTTTGTGCCGGAGGAGACGCTCTCGGAGATATTCATGCTTGACAGCGGCGTTTCGCTTGCCTATATACGCTTTCTGACGGAGAGAATACGCTTTCTCAACGGGAAAATAACGGGCTTCTCCACTCCGGATACAGAGAGTGCCGTCGCACTGTCGCTCCTTTCGGCTATGCCGGAAAGCGGCGGGGAATTTTCCGTCAATGCTTCACGTATGTCATATGCGCTCGGCATAGGGCGGGCTTCGGTATACAGAGCTTTTGCCTCTCTCTCGGAGGACGGTATCATAACATACGGGAACGGCAGGGTTACCGTTCTCGATAAAGCTCGTTTATATGGTGCAACGAGAAAATAAACGATTTCGGAGGAAAAACAAAATGAAAAAAATATTTGCATTACTGCTTGCGCTTGCAATGGTATTCGCATTTTTCTCCTGCGGCAAGGTTCAGGAGGAAGCTGTAACGGTTCGCATGATTGCACTCAAAGGACCGACAGGCATGGGCGTATCCAAGCTCATGGCTGATAACGACGACGGAGCGACGAAAAACAAATATAATTTTACGATAGCCGCCGCTCCGACGGAGGTTTCAGCCGCAGTCATCGGCGAAAAGGTGGATTTCGCCGCCATGCCGGTAAATCTCGCGTCCGTGCTGATAAACAAGGGCGCGGATATAAGCCTCGTGGCTGTGAACACGCTCGGCGTGCTCTATGTTCTCGAAAACGGCAATGAAGTGACCGATATCGCTTCGCTTAAGGGCAAGACGATATATTCCACGGGTGCAGGCGCAACACCTCAGTATGTGCTCGAATATATCCTTGAGAAAAACGGCATCGACCCCAAAAAGGATGTTACCATAGAGTACCTTTCCGAGCATGCGGAGCTTGCGGCAAAGCTTGCGGCGGGCGAGGTTTCCATAGGCGTGCTTCCCGAGCCGAATGTCACAAGCGCACTCATCAACGGCAAGGGCAATCTGCGCATCGCTCTCGATATCACGTCAGAGTGGGACAAGGTCAGCACAAGCAAGCTCGCGCAGGGCTGTATCGTCGTTTCCAATAAGTTCAGGAGAGAGCATCCCGAGGCATACAAGGCTGTTGTTTCCGAGCTTGCGGCATCGGTAGAATATGTAAATGCAAATAATGAAGAAGCATCAAAGCTCATCGAAAAATACGGTATCATTCCGAAGGCGGCTCTGGCAAAGAAGGCACTCCCGAACTGCAATATCTGCTTCATCACGGGCGATGACGCCAATAAGTGCATGCAGGATATGCTCGCCGTGCTTTTTGAGGCAAATCCCGCTTCTGTCGGCGGCAAGCTTCCCGCAGATTCCTTCTACGGAAAATAATACTTTTTGACGGAGGGCAAAATGACCTTGCCGAAAATTAAAAAGACAAATACAGGCAATAAAAGCAAAGCGGCGGCGCGTATTTTACGCGCCCTGCTTTGCTTCGCTTTCTGGATAGGAATATGGTATATAGCGGCGGCGGCGCTGGGCAAGGCGGTCATTCTCCCCATGCCGCACGATGTGGCAAAAAGGCTTATCGCGCTTGCCGGCACAAAGGATTTTGTGCTGACCTGCCTGCGCTCGCTCGGATCTGTTTTCGCGGGGATATTTTTCGGCATGGCTTTCGGCTCCGTGCTCGCCGTGCTCTCGCATTTTGTTCCCGTAGTGAAAACGCTCGCTTCGCCGATGCTTTCCGTAGTCAAGGCGACACCCGTGGCTTCATTTATCATACTCCTGCTTTTCCTTGTGAACAAAACGGCGGTGCCGCCGATAGCTACCTCGCTTATCGTGATGCCGATAGTTTATTCCAATGTGACAAAAGGCTTTTCCTCCGTGCCGCGTGAAAAATCCGAGGTGGCGCGGATATACCTCTTTGACGCGGTGAAAAAATGGAAATACTGTTACCTGCCGTGCATAATGCCGTATTTTGCGGCGGCTTGCAGAAGTGCTGTCGGCATGGCATGGAAAGCGGGAATCGCCGCCGAGGTCATATGCTCGCCAAAAGGCACGATAGGCTCCGCACTCTACAATGCGAAAATCTATCTCGAATCCGAGGATATGTTCGCATGGACTGCAGCGGTGATAATACTCAGCATAGTGATAGAAAAGCTGATAGTAAATCTGATACTCGGTCGCTTTGAAAAGGAGGAGAGAGCATGATAAGGCTGGACGGAATATGCAAAAGCTACGGCGAAAAAAGCGTTCTTAACGGTGTTTCTCTCCATGTGGGCGATGGGGAAAAGGTTGCGATAATGGGCGAATCCGGCTGCGGCAAAACCACGCTTTTCCGCATAATCGCGGGGCTTGAGCTGCCGGACTCGGGAAGTGTTTCCGCCGCACCGCCGGACGGCAGGATATCATATTGCTTTGCCGAGCCGCGCCTTTTTGAAAATGCGGACGCTCTCGGAAATGTGACGCTCGTTTTCCCGCGCGGCGATGCAAAGGCAAGCGAAAAGAGGGCAAAAGAGATACTCACGGCTCTCGGGATGACGGATTTTCATGCATATCCCCGCGAGCTTTCCACCGGAATGGCACAGCGCGTTTCGCTTGCCCGCGCGATAGCGTATGACGCGCCCCTCTTCCTGCTTGACGAGCCTTTTCGCGGGCTGGACGCGCAGATGCGCGATGAGGTCATGGCTTATCTTTTGGAGGCACTGCGCGAAAAAACCGTGCTGATGATAACTCACAGCGCGGAAGAAGCGGAAAGGCTCACCGAAAGGACGCTTGTCCTCTCGGATGGTATGCTTTGCGAAAAAATGTAAACACGAATATTTACGCATGACGGCGAAGCTCCGATGTGCAAAAAAGTACCTTCTGTTTGGTATAAAATTCACAACAGATTGTTACTTTTGCACAAGAGGGGCTTCGCTCTTTGATTATTAAGGAGAATTTTCAAAAAACGCTTGAAAAGCGCTTGAAAAAAGAGCGTTTTAAGTATATAATAAACATGAATAATAAAACTATTTTGGGAAAAATCACAAAATCGAAGGGCAGTGAATTGTTTGCAGAAAAACACGGATATGGCACCCGTACTTTTTAGCGGAGGTGTGAATTTTTACGCGTATGACTACCTCGGAGCGCACATGACCGAGCGCGGCGGGGAATATACATATACCTTCCGCCTCTGGGCGCCGAATGCAAAAAGCGTTTATCTCGTCGGCGACTTCAACTCGTGGAGCGAAAGCGAAAACCCGATGGAGAAGGATGAGGAAAACGGTATCTGGCACTGCGAGATAAAGAGACCCTGCAGACTTGAAGGAAACAAATACAAATATGCCGTAACGGGGGCGGACGGCAGACTCCGCATGAAGGCGGATCCCTACTGCCTCTACAGCGAAACGCTCGCAAAGAGCGCATCGATAATCTGCGATATCGGCGGCTACGAATGGGGCGACGGTGCCTATATGGCAAAGCGCGGCGACATTCTGAAAAAAGGCGCGGAAAAGGGGCATTTTTACCCTGCTCCGATGAATATATACGAGCTTCACGCAGGCTCATGGAAAACGCGCGACGGCAGGACGAACGTCGACGGCGACGCGTACCTGAATTACCGCGAGATAGCGGACGAGCTTGCGCCTTATCTCACCGATATGGGATATACCCATGTTGAGCTGATGCCGATAGCAGAGCATCCCTATGACGGCTCGTGGGGCTATCAGATCTGCGAATATTATGCGCCGACCTCGCGCTTCGGAGAGCCGCAGGATTTTATGTATTTTGTCGATAAGCTGCACGAGAGCGGCATCGGCGTGATAATGGACTGGGTTCCCGCGCATTTTCCGAAAGACGAGCACGGGCTTTCCGACTTTGACGGCACGCGCCTATACGAATATCAGGGCGACGACCGCTTTGAGCAGAAAACATGGGGCACGAGATGCTTTGATGTCGGCAGACCCGAGGTGCAGTCGTTCCTCGTTTCAAATGCGCTTTTCTGGATGAGAAAATATCATATCGACGGACTGCGCATAGATGCAGTGGCTTCCATGCTCTACCTCGACTATGACCGCAAGCCCGGCGAATGGATACCGAACGAACACGGCGGCAACGAATGCCTTGAGGCGATAGCTTTCTTCCGCAAGCTGAATACGGCGGTTTTCGCGGAATTTCCCGCGGCGCTGATGATAGCCGAGGAATCGACGGCTTGGCCGATGATAACAAAGCCCGCGGATGTCGGCGGGCTGGGCTTCAATTTCAAATGGAATATGGGCTGGGCGAACGATATGTTCGAATATATGCAGACAGACCCCTATTTCCGCTCGGGAATACATAATAAGCTCACCTTCCCGATGATGTATGCTTTCTCCGAAAATTATATACTGCCGGTTTCTCACGACGAGGTTGTTCACGGGAAGAAATCCCTGCTCGACAAGATGTTCGGCGAATATGAGGACAAGTTCCGCGCGATGCGTGTTTTCATGGCTTATATGATGACGCTTCCCGGCAAGAAGATGCTCTTTATGGGCACGGAGTACGGTCCTTTCCGCGAGTGGGATTACGAAAACGAACTCGAATGGTTCATGCTGAAATATCCCGCACACGGGGCAATGCACGGATATATTCGTGCGCTCAATAAATTCTATCTTTCGACCCCCGCGCTCTATGAAATAGACGATTCGTGGGAAGGCTTTGAATGGATAGATGCCGACCTTGCCGCGATGAACCTCATTTCCTACAGGAGAATCGATACGCGCGGCAGAGGTGTTTATATTGTTCTTAATTTCGCTCCGGTGGAGTGGGATTACGAGATGCGCGTGAAGCGCCGCGGCGAATATGAGGTGATATTCTCCTCCGACGATAAAAAGTACGGCGGAAGCGGCACGGCGGGAGAGGGCACGACCTACCGCGCATACGGCAAAAAAATAGGTGACAAAACAGAACAGCTGATAAAAATGAAAATTCCGAGCTACGGCGCCCTGATACTGAAAAGCAAATCTCCGGCAAAGAAAAAATGACTTTAATTTTTTGAAAATATATTAAGGAGGACTCTTTCTATGTACAGAAAAAAAGAATGCGTGGCAATGCTGCTCGCGGGAGGACAGGGAAGCCGTCTCTATGCGCTTACCGAGAAAACGGCAAAGCCTGCCGTGCCCTTCGGCGGCAAATACAGAATCATTGATTTTCCGATGTCAAACTGCGTGAATTCGGGTATAGATACAGTCGGTGTGCTTACGCAGTACCAGCCCCTCGTACTCAATGAGTACATCGGCAACGGACAGCCGTGGGATCTTGACCGCACGCGCGGCGGCGTTATGGTGCTTCCGCCGTATCAGGGTAAAAAATCCTCCGACTGGTATAAGGGTACGGCAAATGCCATATATCAGAATCTGAATTTCATCGAGAGATATGATGCGGACTATGTTCTCGTGCTTTCGGGCGACCATATCTACAAGATGAACTACAGCAAGATGCTCGCCGCTCACAAGGCGACGAATGCCGACTGCACGATAGCCGTGCTGGAGGTTCCGATGGATCAGGCGAGCCGCTTCGGCATACTGAATACAAATCCCGACGGAACTATATACGAATTTGAGGAAAAGCCGAAGAAGCCGAAGAGCAATAAAGCTTCCATGGGTATTTACATTTTCAAATCCGATGTGCTGAAAAAATATCTTACCGATGACGATTCCGATGAGAACTCATCAAACGATTTCGGCAAGAATATCATTCCGAAAATGCTCGGCGACGGCAAGAAGATGTGCGCTTATCTTTTCGAAGGCTACTGGAAGGATGTCGGCACGATAAAGAGCCTCTGGGAGGCGAATATGGATCTGCTCGGAGATAATCCCGCCTTCGACCTCTATGACAGGTCATGGCGTATTTTCTACCGCCACAGCGCAGAGCCGCCTCAGAAGCTTTATGCGGGCTCTGTTGTCGAAAATTCGATGGTTACCGAGGGCTGCAAGATACACGGCACGGTGAAAGACTCCGTACTCTCCGAGGGTGTTATCGTTGAAGCGGGTGCCACCGTCATAAACAGCGTCGTCATGCGCGGTGCGCATATATGCAGCGGAGCTACCGTTGAATATTCCATAATTGATCAGAACAGCGTGATAGGAGAGGGCGCACACATCGGTGCCTGCAACGGAAGCGACGGAATAACCGTTATCGCCGAGGAGCTGAATATAAAGCCGAATGCCGTGATAGGGCGCGGTGAAATGATAGATGACGCCAATGCGGGCGACTACATAAACTGAAAACGGGGAGGATAAGAGCATGAAAACAGCGGGTATAATTTTTTCAAATATACATGACAGCAATATTCCGGAGCTTACGAGATACCGTACTCTTGCATCGATTCCTTTCGGATGCAGATACCGTCTCGTGGATTTTGCCCTTTCGAATATGGTAAATTCCGATATAAACAATATCAGCATCATCACCCATTATAATTACCAATCGCTCATGGACCATGTCGGAAGCGGCAAGGACTGGGATCTGGCACGCAGAAGCGGCGGCGTGAAAATTCTTCCGCCGTATATCACGGCTTATGCCAACAATGTAAATTCGCTCTACAATACGCGCCTTGAAGCGCTCAAGAGCGTAAACTACAGCATATCGAATATAAATGCCGATTATGTTGCTCTCTCCGATTGCGATGTGATATGCAATATAGACCTCAGTGCCATGATAGCAGACCATGTGGCAAGCGGAGCGGATATCACCATGGCTGTTCAGCGTATGCACCTCACAAGAGAGAAGGCAAAGGCGAATGTCATAGTCAAATACGACAATACGGGCAGAATAACGGATATGGAGGCTTATCCTACGAATTTCGAGGGAGAAGCCGATATAAATCTGAATATCCTCGTCATGTCTGCGGCTTATCTCAAGGAGATAGTCATGGATGCGATAGCGCACAACTATGTCAGCATGACGCGCGATGTTTTCCTGCGAAATTTAAAGCATCGCAACTACAGGGTATATAAATTTGACGGATATTTCTCATGTATCTCTTCTATGAGCGATTATTTCCGCCACAATATGGAGCTTATCTCCAATGAAGAGGGATACCGCGAGCTTTTCGAAATAGAGAGCCGTCCGATATATACAAAGGTACGTAACTCTGCGCCCACATATTACGGTCCGGATGCCAAGGTCAAGGATTCGCTCATTGCCGACGGCTGCCGCATTTACGGCACTGTAGAAAACAGCATTCTTTTCCGCGGAGTGAAGATAGGCAAAAATGCAATAGTCAAAAATTCCATTCTCTATCAGGATGTATTCACGGGCGAGAATGTCACGCTCGGCTATATCGTTGCCGACAAGAATGTAGTAATCCGTGACGGAGTGACGCTTTCCGGTCACGAGACGTTGCCTTTCTATATAGAAAAGGGCAAGATGGTTTAACGGGGGATATATTTATGAAGAAGATACTTTTCGCGGGAGCGGAGGCAATGCCTTTTGCGGCAACGGGCGGACTCGGCGATGTAATGGGTTCGCTTCCGATAGCGCTGAAGGCTGCCCGCCCCGACTGGGATATACGCGCCGTGTTGCCTCTTTATTCAAAGATAAGCGACGAATATCGCGCCGAGATGAAATTTGAATGTTGGACTACCGTTGCCGTTTCGTGGCGTCAGCAGTACTGCGGAATATTCTCACTCGAGCGCGGCGGCGTGAAATATTATTTCATAGATAACGAATACTATTTCAAGCGCGATGCGCTTTACGGTTTTTTTGACGACGGCGAGAGATTTGCCTTCTTCTCAAACGCGATACTCGCGCTCATGGGAATGGTTGATTTCTTCCCCGATGTCTACAGTGCAAACGACTGGCAAACGGCACTTTCCGTAATCCTGCTCAAGCGCAGAAACGGCATGAGCCCCGGATATTCCGGCGTGAAAGCCGTATATACAATCCACAATATCGAATATCAGGGCGTATACGGCAGGGAAACGATGGGCGACCTCTTCGGGCTTGATGAGATGGACGCCTCTACCGTTGAATTTGACGGAGCCGTGAACCTTACCAAGGGCGCGATACTTTGTGCCGATGCCGTAACCACCGTCAGCCCGAAATACGCCGAGGAAATCCAGACGCCGTTCTTTGCGCATGGGCTTCATGATATCCTGCGCGAGCACAGTTTCAAGCTCAGCGGCATAGTAAACGGCATAGATACGGACTTTTACAATCCGAAAACGGATAAGGACTTGAAATTCAATTATTCCTACCGCGGACTCACGGGAAAAGGGAAGAACAAGGCGGCGCTTCAGGAGGAATACGGACTGCCCGTTTGTCCCGATGTGCCTGTGATAGCAATGGTTTCGCGGCTTGTCGACCACAAGGGCTTTGACCTTGTGCGTGAGGTGGCATATGAACTGCTCTCGCGCGATATGCAGTTTGTTCTGCTCGGCACTGGCGACTATGATACCGAATGCTTCTTCCGCGAATATGCGGCGAGAAGCGGCGGCAAGGCGGGCGTGAAGATAGAGTACAACAGAAAGCTCTCCAAGCTCGTATATGCGGGCGCGGACATGTTCCTCATGCCCTCAAGAAGCGAGCCCTGCGGTCTTGCGCAGATGATAGCTTCACGCTACGGCACCGTGCCGATAGTGCGCGAGGCGGGCGGTCTCTATGACACGATAAAGCCCTATTACGAGGGCGATGGCAACGGTTTTACCTTTGCCGCATACAATGCGCGCGATATGCTCAGCGTGATAGATCAGGCAATAGCTCTCTATCATGATAAGGAGAAGTGGACGGCACTTGTGAAAAAGGTAATGAAAACAGACTTTTCATGGAATGTTTCGGCGGAAAAATATGCGGAGCTTTTTCTCTCGCTTTCTCCGGAAAACTAATTGAAAATAAAAAAGCAAAAAACATTTAACTCAGGGGGAAAACACCGCAATTATGGGAAACACAATCGAAAAAACAGATGTAAGAGAGGCGCTGGACAGCAAGCTTTCGCGTTATTTCGGCGTCGGAGCCGACGAGGCTACGAAGGCGCAGGTATATAAGGCAGTCATACTCACTGTCAAGGACATACTGACAAACAAGCGCTCGGCTTACCGCCACGATATGAAGAAGCAGCAGGCAAAGAGAGTTTACTATCTCTGCATGGAGTTTCTGATAGGCAGAAGCCTCAAGAATAATCTCGGCAATCTCGGACTAACCTCCGCATATGCCGAGGCACTTTCGGATATGGGCTACAATCTTGAGGATTTTTATGAGATGGAGCCGGATCCCGGTCTCGGAAACGGAGGACTGGGCAGACTTGCCGCCTGCTTCATGGATTCGCTGGCGACACTCGACTATCCCGCAACGGGATTTTCACTCTGCTATGAATACGGGCTTTTCAAGCAGAAGATAATCGACGGAAATCAGGTTGAAATGCCCGATGTATGGATGCCCGGCGGCGACGGATGGCTTGTCCCGAGAACAGACAAGACATTTTCCGTGCGTTTCGGCGGCAGAATAATCGAAAACTGGAACGAGGGTCACTGCACGATAACCCATGTGGACTATGACGAGGTGCAGGCTGTTCCATATGATATGATGATTTCGGGAAGCGACAGCAAGGCTGTCAATAATCTCCGCCTCTGGCGCGCGCACGATATCACCAATTTCAATATGAAGCTCTTCACGCAGGGGCAGTATATGCAGGCTGTGGAGCAGAATACGAATGCGGAAACGCTGACAAAGGTGCTCTATCCCTCCGATGACCATATGGAGGGGAAAATTCTGCGTCTGAGCCAGCAGTATTTCCTTGTTTCCGCTTCGCTTCAGAATATCATCGCGGATCATCTTGCAGTTTACGGCACGCTTGATAATTTCGCCGAGAAAACGGCTATCCATATCAACGATACGCATCCCGCACTCTGCATACCCGAGCTTATGCGCATCTTTATGGACACTTATTCTTTCTCATGGGAGAGGGCGTGGGATGTTGTAACAAAGACGGTTTCGTATACTAATCACACGGTGCTTCCCGAGGCGCTCGAATGCTGGAATGAGGACCTTTTCCGTCTCCGCCTTCCGAGAATCTATATGATAGTAGCCGAGATCAACCGCAGATACTGCGAAAATCTCTGGAATCTCTATCCCGGCGACTGGGACAGAATTTCACGCATGTCGATAGTGGCATCGGGTCAGGTGAGAATGGCAAATCTCAGCGTCGTCGGCTCGCATACCGTAAACGGCGTATCGAAGCTTCATTCCGAGATACTCAAGCAGACCGTTTTCCACGATTTCTACAAGGCTGACCCCGATAAATTCACAAATGTGACAAACGGTATCGCTCACCGTCGCTGGCTCTGCTATTCCAACCCCGCGCTCGCGGAGCTGCTTGACGAAATGATCGGCGCGGACTACCGCAAAAATCCGCAGGCGATTTCCGCTTTCGGAAAGTTTGCCGACGATGCCGCAGTGCTTTCCCGCCTGCGCGATATCAAGCATCGCAATAAGGAGCGCTTCGCCGAGGAATATTTCAAGAAGACAGGCAGAAAGATAGATACGCATTCTATCTTCGATGTTCAGGCAAAGCGCATTCACGAATATAAGCGTCAGCTTCTCAACGCGATGAAAGTCATAGAATACTATGCGCTTCTCCGCGAAAATCCGAAGCTCGATATCCCTGCGCAGACCTTCTTCTTTGCGGGCAAGGCGGCTCCCGGCTATTACTTTGCCAAGGATATAATCAAGCTCATCTGGAGCATCGGCGAGGAGATAGAGAAGGACCCTGTTATAAGAGAGAAGATCAGAGTCGTATTCCTCGAGGATTACAATGTCAGCATGGCTGAAATACTCATGCCGGCGACTGATATCAGCGAGCAGATTTCTCTTGCGGGCAAGGAAGCGAGCGGCACGGGCTGCATGAAATTCATGATAAACGGTGCGCTCACCGTAGGCACGCTTGACGGCGCAAATGTCGAGATGGCGGATGCCGTAGGCAAGGACAATATCTATATTTTCGGGCTCACTGCAAGCGATGTCGACGAGCTTTGGCGCAGAGGATATTCTTCTATCGATTACTATCGCACAAGCGAGAGGATCCGCCGCGTCATGGATATGATTTCGCGCGGCTTCAACGGAAACGATTTCTCGGGAATAGTGAATTACTTCATTTCTTCGCCGAATATTTCCGACCCGTATATGTGCCTTGCCGATTTCGATTCGTATTTCAACACATATTCCGGTGCCGTATCCGACTATGCGGACAGAAAGGGCTGGACTGTGAAGTCGCTCAAAAATATCGCGGGAGCGGGCTATTTCGCCTCCGACCGCAGCATAAAGGAATATGCGGAGAATATCTGGCACATAAAGCCTGTTGAGTAATAATAAAAAATGCGGAGGCGGTGATTTGCGCCGCTTCCGCTTTTTGCGATTTTACACATTTTTCGGAGAATTTTATGGCTGAATTTGAATTTCAAAGTCGGGCGCACGGCATGCAGTCGCTCACGGTGCGCGAGGACGGAGAATGGCGGGAGCAGAGTGCGGGCGCCGTGAAATATGGGCGAAAAATGCGCTTTTCCGTGAAAACGCCGTTTTCGCTCTGTTCCGCGAGCCTTGAAATATACTGCGACGACACGGGCGAGCGCCGCTTTTTTGATATGTACGCCTCCGGCGAAAACGAATTTTCGCTCGAAGCCGATACGGCATCGCTCTGCACGGAGAGCGGCTTATTTTACTATGCATACCATCTGAATACCGAATACGGGCATAGGGATTTGCTTTGCGATTTCGATACGCTCGAGGAGAAGCTGTGTGAGCCGAGAGGAGACGGAAACGATTTCTTTCAGCTTCTTATTTATAAGGAAAGGGAAGCTCTGCCGAGTTGGTTTTCGGGCGGTGTGATGTATCATATTTTCGTTGACCGCTTCTTTTCCGCAGGAGGTAATCCGGTGAGAGATGACGCGAGAAAAATAGACGACTGGGAGCACGGCATGCCCGAATACCCCGCATATCCCGGGGCTTATCTCGAAAATAACGAATTTTTCGGCGGAGACCTGCAGGGTGTTGCGGCGAAGCTTGACTATATCGCTTCGCTCGGCGTGAGCACCGTTTATCTCAGCCCGATTTTTCGCGCGTATTCAAACCACAAGTACGATACGGGCGACTACATGACGGTAGACGAAATGTTCGGCGGCGAGGAGGCTTTACGCACGCTTATCTCAGAGGCGGACAGGCGCGGAATATGCATTATCCTCGACGGCGTTTTCAATCATACTGGAAACGACAGCGTTTATTTCAATGCAAAAGGGCGATATCCCGATGTCGGCGCGTATCAGTCGCCGCTCTCACCGTATTTTCCTTGGTACAGCTTCAAAAATTACCCCGACGACTATGAGGCGTGGTGGGGTATAAAGATATTGCCGCGCGTGAAAAGCGACGAGCCTTCATACAGGGAATTTCTCTTCGGCGAGAGTGGAGTTATCCGCAAATATATGCGCATGGGCATAGGCGGATGGCGGCTCGATGTGGCAGACGAGCTATCTGATGATTTCCTCTCGTCCCTTTCTGCCGCCGCAAGAAGCGAGCGCGACGACGCACTCGTTATCGGCGAGGTCTGGGAGGATGCGTCGAATAAGATTGCATATTCAAAGCGTAAGAAATATTTTCGGGGCGGAGAGCTTGACAGCGTGATGAACTACCCGATGAAAAACGCCGTCATAGCCTATATCCGCTACGGAAATGCTGACGCGCTGAAAGCGGAGGCAAAGCGGATATATACGCATTATCCGCGCGAGGTGGCAAATTCTCTCATGAACTTTCTCGGCACGCACGACACCGTGCGCGCACTGACGGCGCTCGGCGGTGCTTCTCCCGATGGAAAAAGCAATGACGAGCTTGCTCATATGAAAATGAGCGAGAGCGAATATGCCACGGCAAAAAAGCGGCTCATGCTCGCTTATCTGACGGTAGCGATGCTCCCCGGCGTGCCGTGCATTTATTACGGCGACGAGGCGGGAATGCAGGGATATTCCGACCCGATGAACCGTATGCCCTATCCATGGGGCAGAGAGGACGCGGAAATACGCGATTTTTACCGCATTGTGGGCGCTGTCCGCCGCGAAAACGCTATCTTTGCCGATGGTGAATTTTACATCGCATATGCCGACTCCGTTATTGCCGCACTTGTGCGGGAAAAGGGCGGCGAGCGCATCACGGCGCTCATAAACCGCGGAGACATCGCGCATACAGTGTATGCCGACGGCAAAGCCGAGGAGCTTCTCGCGGGCATGAAAGGCGACAGCTTCGCTCTCGAAGGCATGAGTGCGCTCCTGCTGAAAACCGCCGACGGCACGAAAATAAAGGTCGTGGCAAAATGAGAAAATTTCTTGTATTGCTTATTGTCGTATCGCTTTGCCTGTGCTCATGCGGCGAAGCTGTCAGCGTGAATACCGGTGAAGCCGAAAGCTATCCCGCTTATGCCGAAATTCCCGAGAAAACGAAGACACTGGTGATAAATACGGGTTCCATGACGCTTCATATGCCCAATTGCAGACACGCCGCGAGAATTTCGGAGAAAAATAAACTGATAACAGAGTATAAATATATTGACTATTTCCTCGATAGAGGTTATAATAAGTGCAAAGTATGCTTTACGGAAAATACCGATGAAAGCAATATTTCGGAGGATTAAAATGAACTTCAGAGAATTTGACCTTGGCGGCAAAAAGCTGAGAATATCGGCTTTTTCGGATAATGCCGTCAGAATCAGAATCAGCAGCGACTTCAAGCCGACGTACTTTGAGAGATACGGAATTTACAACGAGCCCGATGAAAACGCGGGCGAGCTGCTCACAAACGGCATAAAGGCGGGCGACCTTGCCGTCACATACGAAAACGGCGTTATAACGATGAAAAGCCCGCGTTTCGAGCGCACGATAAACCTTGACAACAGCGCTGTGGCGGAAAAATCAAAGCTCTTTAACGAGAAGCTCACGGATTTCCGTCCCGAGAGAAAGAAGATAGTCGGCGACACATCCGAGGACGAGCCTATCGAATATGTAAACTTCGAGAAAGACCCGAAATATATCACTGTAAAAACCGATGGCGAGATTTTCTACGGTCTCGGCGAAAGCAATACGGACAGAATCGTGCTCAACGGCAGAACATACCTCGAGAGAGTAATCTATGTGCGCTCCGAGATAGTCATTCCTTTCCTTATGACAAAAGCGGGCTACGGTATACTCTGCAATTCCACGATATGGCACGGCGTAGATGTCTGCGACGAAAACAAAAACGAGATATGCTGGTTTTTGCCCGATGGCGATATAGATTTTTATCTCTTCGCCGGCGACAGTCTGAAGGCGATACTCGAGCGCTTTACTTATGTTACGGGCAGACCGATGGTTCTCCCGAAATGGGGCTATGGGCTTACATTCATCGACCAGTATTTTGCCGACCAGTTTGAGGTCATGCACAATGCGGAGAAATTCCGCGAAAAGAAAATACCCTGCGATACCTTCAGCCTTGAGCCCGGATGGATGGGCGGATACGATTTCAGCACGCAGAAGAAATGGTATACCCAGCGCTTCTATATCTGCGACTGGATGCGGCGCACCGATGAGGAGTTTGCGGCTCATACGCCCCGCGAGCGTCAGTTTACCACGGCGCTGAACAGATACGGCTTCAAATTGCTGCTTTGGCTCTGCTGTAAATACGACTTCACGGCAAATCAGGAAAACCGCGCGGGAAATCCCGCGGATTTCGGCATAGAGCCTTGGTATAAGCATCTCAAATCATTTGTATGCGATGGGGCTTCGGGCTTCAAAATGGATCCGTGCAAGGTCGTAGACACGGCAACAGAGACGCGCGTCTATGCCAACGGCGAGGGAGAGCCTTATATGCACAGCCTGCAATGTACGCTTTACGGCAAGGAAATGTACGAGGGCTACAGCGAATATACGGGTCTGCGCCCGATGCATCATATGAGCGGCGGCTATACGAGCATGTCGCGCTACAGCGCAACCACTACGGGCGATTCCGGAGGCAAGCATAAGACTCTTGTCTGGATACTCAACAGCGGTCTCTCCGGCATGTCGAACATAACCTGCGATATGGATATTTTCGCAAAGCACACGATACATTACTGCTTCTTTACGGCTTGGTGTCAGCTCAACAGCTGGTCTGGCTACAGCCATCCGTGGTGGGCAGGTGACGAGCTTGAGGCTATCTTTACTTTCTATGATAAGCTCAGATACCGTCTGCTCCCGTATATCTATTCCGCGGCGATAGAATCGCATATCAGCGGCACTCCGGTTGTCCGTGCCATGCCGCTGGAATTTGAGGACAAGGCACTCGTGAATGCAACCTGCGAGTATATGTTCGGCGACAGTATGCTCGTCGGCTCATTTTCCGATACGATATATCTGCCGGAGGGCGAGGTGTGGATAAACGCATGGAACGGCGAGCTTTTATCCGGCGGCAGAGAAGTGAATATCGATGTTCCCGAAAACAGAGGCGGTCCGCTCTATATCAGAGGCGGAGCGATAATTCCGACACAGGCTGAAAAGCAGTTTACCGATTGCAAGGATGACGAGCATCTCACTCTCGAGATTTATCCCGTTGAGGCTTGCAATACGGCTTATACACTCTATGAGGACGATGGCAGAACGCAGGCTTATCTTGCGGGCGAACGCGCAAAAACAGAGTTTACGCTCCGCATGATCTGCGGCAAGGCTATACTTACCATAGGCAGGCGCGAAGGTTCCTTTGACGGCATGGCAGCGGAGAGAAGCTACGGCGTGAAGGCTTATGCTGTCGCTGCCCCGAAGGCAGTTTCCGTTGACGGAAAGGCTGCCCATTTCACTTATGCCGATGGCTTTGTTTCATTTGAAGCAGGCACGGCAAGCGAAGCTGTGATAGAATTTTAAAAAATTAAAGGGGATATGATAATGGAACTTATTTCAAGACCCGAGTATGACAGATTTACTGCGGCAGACAGAGAAAAAAGACTGCAGTGGTTTAAAGAAGCGCGTTTTGGTATGTTTATTCATTACAGCCTTTTCTCTCAGCATGAAACAGGTGAATGGTGCATGTATCAGCAGGACTATACCAAGGCGGAATATGAAGAATTTGCAAAGGTGTTCGCTCCGAAGGAAGGCTGTGCCGACGAATGGTGTGCTCTCGCAAAGAAGGCGGGCGCAAAATATGCGGTACTCACAACACGTCATCATGAGGGCTTTTCTCTCTGGAAATCCGATGTGAATCCGTATAATTCATATAATTATTGCGGTCGTGATATAGTTCGCGAATTTGTTGATGCCTGCCGTAAATACGGTTTGCGTATAGGACTTTATTCATCGCTTATGGACTGGCATCATCCCGATGGCTGGCGTTGCGCTTTCGACCCGGAGGCAAGAAGAAGATTTCTTGATTATATCGAGGCTCTCAATGTGGAGCTTCTCTCAAACTACGGCAAGATAGACATTCTCTGGTATGATATGCCTTACCCCATGACAAGCAGTGAGGGTTGGGATTCCGTAAACCGCAACTACAGATTGCGAAAGCTCCAGCCCGACATCCTGATAAACAACAGAAGCAAGATGCAGGAGGATTTTCTCACTCCGGAGGAGAGAGTAAATCCTGCCGACGGCGCATATTGGGAAGCGTGCATGACCTTCAACGGAATTTCATGGGGATATCTTGATGCGGAGCAGGTAAAGCCATATTCATATACGCCCCAGCAGATAATCCGTATGCTCAATACTGCTACGGCAGGAGGCGGAAACCTTCTGCTCAATATCGGACCGAAGGCAGACGGAAGCATTCCGGAGGAAGCCGTGAAGCCGCTTGATATTGTAGGTGCATGGCTTGCGGAAAACGGTGAGGCTGTTTACGGAGAAAAAGCAATTGTGGGCAGTAATCTTGGCGGATGCGCTCTGAATGTACCCAGCGCAAGCCCCGATTGTACGAAAATTTACCTCTGGAACAGAATATGGAAGAGCGGAGAGCTTCGTCTCGGCGGTTATATGGACGCTCCGAGGACGATTACGGCTCTCGCAACGGGAGAAAAGATAGATTTTGAGATGGACGGACACCGAATCATACTGAAAAATCTTCCCGAAAAATCTTTTGACAGGCATGCAAATATTGCTGTCATAAAGCTGGAGTTTGATAAGAGCCCGCGTTGCCGCAGCGGCAGCTACTATCCGCAGATGCGTGGCGGAGAAAATGTAGCGGGCGATTTGGTGCAGTGATATGTTTGAAGCCGAAATAGAAAAACTGCTCACAGAAAAGGGAGCAAGTCTGGTAGGCTTCTCGGCGCTCGGCGAAAGCTTCTGCGATATGTATCCGCAATACGGCTATGCCGTTACGATAGTGCGGAAGCTTGCCGATGCCGTGGTGGAAACGATAAACGGCAGACCTACGATGTCGTATTTTCAGCATTACCGCATAACAAACACAAAGCTCGATTTGCTCGCGCTTGATGCGATGGATTTTATCGAGAGCATGGGTTATCATGCACTTCCTATCGCCGCATCGCAGAGCACTAACGATAAAAAAGAGGAATATCGCGGTATTTTTCCGCATAAGACCGGTGCGGTACTTTCGGGACTCGGCTTCATCGGAAAAAACGGATTGCTGATAACCCCGCAGTTCGGCTCAAAGGTTCGGCTTGCCACGGTACTTACCGATATGCCGCTCGAAAGCAAAAGGGAAATACTTGAATGCCTTTGCGGCAGCTGTACAATATGTCGCGATGCCTGTCCCGCAGGCGCAATCTCGGGCGAAATCTATGTCCCCGGTGCGCCGCGCGATACGATTTTTGATGCGAGGAAATGCTCGGAGCATATGAAAACCTACAAGGACATAGGCAGAGGCGCGGTTTGCGGGATATGCATGAGCGTCTGCCCGTATAACAAATGTAAATGATGAAAACAACCTCCCGCTGTCACGCTTGCGCGACAGCGGGAGGTTGTTTTTTCGACAGACTGAGACAGCCATCGGATTTGCCGATGGCTGCTGTTTTATCCTCTTGTGATTTTTATGCGCATTTCGGCACCGGGCTCATCGAGAACCTCTGCCGTGAGCTTCCAGCTTTTCGAAACGCCGTCGGGGAAGCGGTTCAGCGAATAAGAGCAGGATGCGGCACCGCAATAGAGCGAAGAATCAAAAATTGCCGTTTGAGGATCGTCGGATTTATAGAAAAACGGATCGGAGGGTGTATCTTTTACATCATAGCAGGGACCGTATTTCACAAAATTGCCGTTTTCATCCGTTATTTTCGCAAATGCGTTGCGAATGCGGATGGCGTTTCCGAGATCATGGCGCGGCATGCCGTTCGGACGGTTAGACGAGACGCATTGCGCCTTTGTAAACCATTCGCGGTTAATCTTTTCATCCACGAGCCAGAAAACTACGCCGCCTTTTGACTCGCCCGGGGTGAGTGCTTCCTCAAATCCCTCCTTGAGCCTTATTTCACAGAGGAAATATTCATCCGGATCGGGCGTGGGCACCTTGAGTATCTGATATTTGCCGGAGCAGGTGGAATGGAGCGTGTAAACGCCGTCATACGTTGCCTCCACTTCATCAGCCCAACCGAGATAATAGCGCTGATACGGGTCGATATAGGCGGGGCGCGTGCCTCCCGCGAGGTGATTTCCGCAGGACATGAGCGAGAAATTCAGCGGGAGCGGCCAACCGAAAACATAATCTGCGGGCGGAGTATAGCGGCAGTACATATCCTGCGCGCCGACATTATGTGCCAGCTCATGCGCGGGCGTGCCGATGGTAACAGGACCTTTTCCGCTGTGCTCGCCGACATTTGAAATGCGGACAACCTTTACACCGCCGCGCATTTCCACCTCTGTGGGCTGGCTTGTTCCGTGAACCATATAGCGATGTGTCGGAAGCGGCGCATTCTCGTAGTCCGGAGCCGTATATTCCGGATCGGCTTTTGTTGTGGCATGGTCAAAGCCCGCATTGAGTATGATTATCGCAAGCTCATCTGGCGTTATGGTGCCGTCGCCGTTTTTATCGTATTTGGCAAAATCTATGTAGGGGTCGCAGGCGGCAACTATATCATGAATAGCCTTTGCGGCGGCACTGCCGTTGTCATATCCCTCCAGATTGCGCAGTGCCGCGGGATGATTCAGCTTTACGGTTACGGCAAGCACGCCTTCCGGAGCATTTTCGCACTGCGGATGGTCGATATGTACGGGATAGAACCAGAATTTGCCCTGTGTCATTTCCTTATAGAAGTCCATCATGGAGTGGCAGTTCTCACCGAAAAATCTGTCATAACAATCGGCGGGTTTTGTCATAGCCCACTGCTCGCCGTAGTAGGGCGAGGTTTTGTCTGTCAGAAGCTCGGGATGCTCGGGTGTATAATGGCTTATTCCTTCGCCGCTCGGGTCAAAGCTTGCTATGACGATGAGCAACGGAGCAGGTACGATAGGTTTCATAACAAATATTCCTTTCCGAAAAGGGAAAATATCCTTTTTACAGTCAGTAATTTTAGCACACAAAGCCTGCCGTGTCAATAGCGCGGAAATTTTTTCTTCAAAAATCGGCAAAAAGCGGTGTTGCCACGGAGAAAAATATTGACTTTACGGAGCTTTTGCGATATACTGTATAAAAAGAAGGAGGGTGAAAATGGAGATTTTTTATGATTCATTCCGATTTATTTTTGAAGTGACCGAATTTTTTTGCAAATGCGAAGGCGCTCCGTGATTTTTGCGATGATTCGATTTTTCAGATAAACATTACAAAATTCAAGGAGATTTAATAGATTATGTGGTTTTGGCTTTCAATTGTAACGATACTCTTCTGGAGCGGCTCGGATGTTTTTTCCAAGATGGGCTCTAAGGAAAACGATAAACTCAGCCATTGGAAAATGGTATTTTTCGTAGGACTTGTAATGGGCATTCATGCCGTTGTCCTGCTGATAACAGGTGCAGAATTTAAGCTCGCCGATATCATAACATATCTGCCCGCTTCGTTCCTTTATATTCTTTCGATGATACTCGGCTATGTCGGGCTTCGTTATATCATGCTTTCGGTTTCTTCGCCGATATGCAATTCCTCGGGCGCTCTCGCCTGTGTGCTTCTGATGGTAGTGCTGAAGGAATTTCCGGAAAATCCGCTTCAGTATGTCGGTCTTGTGCTTGTCTGTGTAGGTGTTGTGGCGCTCGCCATTCTCGAACAGAAGAAGGATAAAGAAGCTCGCGAGAGACTCAGCGAAGAAGAAAAGAAAAAGTATTCAAAGGGTTTCATCGCCGTAATGTTTCCGATATTCTATTGTATAATAGATGCGCTCGGTACATTTGTGGACGGATATCTGCTCGGTGATTATGAGGGCATGCCCGCAAAAATAGAAGAGACAGCAGGGCTTATCGCATATGAACTGACATTCCTGCTTATGGCAGTATTTGCTTTTATTTATGTTGTGGCTATCCGCCGCGAGAAAATCTCGTTCTCCGGCGAGAAGCCGAAGATTGCAGCCGCAGTCTGCGAAACGGCAGGTCAGGTTGCATATACTTATGCTATAGCGGCAAATTCCGTGGTTGCCGCGCCCATGATATCGACATACTGTGTATTTTCGCTTATCTGGGCAAGAATATTACTGAAGGAGAAGCTTACAAAGGCGCAGTATCTTGTGCTTGCCATAGCATTGGCGGGTATACTGATACTCGGCGTTTTTGATGCATGATTTTATGGAGAAAAACGAAACCGGCTTTCTTTGCGAGGTGGCGGAGAGGCTCGGAAATATCAGAAAAGAAAATACCGACATCTTTGATTTTTCGGGCGCGTCACTGCCGGACAGAGATGCGGTGATTGATTTTATACATAGCCTGAAAAGGGTGCTTTTTCTCGGCTATTTCGGCGAAGCGTCGCACACGCGGGAAAGTGCCGGGAGGACAACGGAGCAGGGCATAAGGCATATTTACGAAACGCTGAAAAATCAGCTGTGCCTTGCCTTTCGCATGGAGCACAGGGATTGCAGATGCAGATACGCTGCAGAGATAGCGGGGGATTTTATCTGCCGTATACCCGCGCTCGAGGAGGCTATGCTGCTTGATCTCGAGGCGGCGTTTGTCGGCGACCCTGCGGCAAAGAGCAAAAGCGAGATAATATGCTCTTATCCGGGTTTTCTCGCGATATTCGTATACCGTGCCGCACATATACTCTATGAGGCGGGCGTGCCTCTTATTCCGAGAATAATGACGGAATATGCGCACAGCCGCACCGGTATAGACATAAACGCGGGTGCTACGATAGGAAGAAGCTTTTTCATAGACCACGGCACAGGCGTCGTAATCGGCGAAACGACCGTTATCGGAGATAATGTAAAGATATATCAGGGTGTGACGCTCGGTGCGCTTTCCACAAGGCTGGGGCGTAAGCTCGGCGGCAAAAAGCGTCATCCCACAATAGAAAACGATGTGACAATCTATTCGGGCGCGACAATCCTCGGCGGCGATACCGTTATAGGAGAGGGAAGCGTCATCGGCGGAAACGTATTTATAACGGAATCAGTGCCGAAAAACATGCGCGTATCAATGAAGGCGCCCGAGCTTGTTTACAAAGAGGGGAAGCATGAGTAAATACAGGGCGGTTATTTTTGATCTCGACGGTACTTTGCTGAATACCATAGATGATCTCGCGGCGGGTGTAAACCATGTGCTTGCTTTGCACGGCTATCCGGTGCACAGTGTGCCCGAGGTGCAGAGCATGGTCGGAAACGGAGTGGCGCGGCTGATGGCGCTTGCCGTTCCCGAGGGAACGGCGGCGGATGAGCAGAGCGCAATGCTCGCGGAATTTCGCGAATATTATTTCAGCCACAGCGAGGTTTATACAAAGCCGTATGACGGCATAGAGGAGCTGCTCGCGGGTCTGCAAAGCCGCGGGATAAAGACTGCGGTGACATCCAATAAATTCGATGCCGCGGTAAAGAAGCTCTGCGATAAATATTTCGGTTCTCTCGTCACCGTCGCCATAGGCGAGAGCGAGGACACGCCGAAAAAACCTGACCCGAAAATGGTGGAAAAGGCACTCGCACTTCTCGGCGTCGGTGCGGACGAGGCACTTTACGTCGGAGACTCGGAAGTTGATATAGTGACGGCGAAAAATGCCGGTCTTGCTTCCGTCAGCTGTACATGGGGCTTCAAATCGCGGGAATTTCTTATTTCCGAGAGGAAAAAAGTGCTCGGTAATGCCGACCCTCGCATGATGATAGACGAGCCGAGCGAACTTTTTTCGGCAATGGAATGAGTTTTTACAAAATATCTATTTACAAAATCGCATTTTTAGGGTAGAATTAGACAGTAAAGTAAATTTCTGTACCCGAAGGAGAAAAACATCATGAAACCATGCTACAAAAGGGTGCTTGTCAAGCTCTCGGGAGAGGCTCTCTCAGCAGGCTCGGACGGCATCTTCAACTACGATTTTATAGACGAGGTGTGTCGCGTGATAAAAAAGTGCGTTGACGCGGGCACACAGGTCAGCATCGTTGTCGGCGCCGGCAATATCTGGAGAGGCAGACAGGGCGTGAATATGGACCGCACCAGAGCCGACCACATGGGTATGCTTGCCACCGTTATAAACTGCCTTGCGCTTCAGGACTCGCTTGAAAAGCTCGGTGTGGATACGCGCGTGATGACGGCTGTAGAAATGCAGCGCTTTGCCGAGCCGTATATCAGGAACAAAGCCGTTTCACATCTGAATAAGGGCAGAGTAGTAATATTCGGATGCGGAATAGGCAGTCCGTTTTTCTCTACGGATACGGCGGCTGTGCTCCGCGCGGCTGAGATAAATGCCGATATCGTTTTGCTTGCAAAGAATGTAGACGGCGTTTATACGGCGGACCCGAAGATTGATCCGACGGCAAAGAAGCTCTCAAATATCGATTATATCGATATTCTCAAAGAGGGTCTGAAGGCTCTCGACTTCACGGCAACATCCTTCAGTATGGAAAATCATATACCGATACTTCTCTTTGGTCTCGATGACCCGGAAAACATCTACAAAGCCGTTTGCGGCGAAAAAATAGGAACAATAGTAGGAGGAAACAAATAATGAAACTCGATGTCAAGGAATTTGAAACAAAAATGCAGAAATCCATCGCTTCTTACGAATATGAGCTCAGCTCTATACGCGTCGGAAGAGCGAGTGCACAGGTTCTCAATAAGATAAGCGTTGACTACTGGGGCACACCCACACCCATCGCTCAGATGGCTGAGGTTAAGACAACGGATGCGAGAACTCTGCTGATAACACCTTGGGATGCTTCCTCGCTCAAAAATATCGAGCGCGCCATTCAGGAGAGCGATCTCGGTATCAACCCGCAGAACGACGGAAAGACTATCCGCCTCGTTTTCCCCGCGCTCACTGAGGAGAGGCGTCTTGAGCTTAAAAAGCAGGTTTCCAGAATGGGCGAAGAGGCAAAGGTTGCCATCCGCAATGTGCGCAGAGAGGCAAACGACAAGATAAAGACTATGAAGAAAAATTCGGAAATGACGGAGGACGAACAGAAGGCTTCCGAAAAGGATACGCAGGATCTGACCGACAAGTATATCAAGATTGTTGACGATGTAACTGCGAAAAAAGACCGAGAGGTTATGGAAATCTGAGAAAGCGGCACAGTGGGCTGTCGTACCCGATGCTTATGCGTCATAGGGACGGCAGCCCTGTCGATAAAAGGGATTTATGAGCGATTCTTTGAAAAATGCTCCGGATATCAGCGGTATAAAGCATATAGCCATAATAATGGACGGTAACGGCAGATGGGCAAAAAAGCGCCTGATGCCGCGTGAATACGGTCACAACTACGGGGCGAAAAACTTCAAGAAGATAGTCCGCCATTGCGGCGAGATAGGTATAGAGAATATCACCGTATATGCCTTTTCCACGGAAAACTGGAAGCGTCCGAAAAAGGAGGTCGATGAGATAATGCGTCTCATGCGCGAATACGTCGACCAGATGAAAAAGGACTTCGAGCATGAGGATATCAGGCTTTGCTTCATCGGCAGCAGAGAGCCATTTTCGCCTGAGCTTCAAGCCGATATGGAATATCTCGAGCGCGTCACCGCAGAGAGAAAATGCAGGCTCTGCATAGCAGTAAATTACGGCGGCAGGGCGGAGATAGTTGATGCCGTAAACAAGCTGATAGCAGAGGGAAAGACGAAAATAACGGAAGCTGATATCACAGAGAATATCTATTCCGGAATTTGCCCTCCGCCGGATATAATTATCCGTACAGGCGGGGAATACAGACTCTCAAATTTTCTCCTCTGGCAGTCGTCATATGCGGAGCTTTTCTTTTCACCGACGCTCTGGCCTGATTTTACCGAGGAGGAAATCGATTCCGTAATAGAAGAATTTCATAAAAGAAAGAGAAGATTCGGAGGCGTTTGATATGAAAAAGCGCATTATCACGGCGATAGTTTGTCTCGCACTTCTGGTGCCGACACTGATTTTTTCCGATACTTGGGTTTTTCCCGCAGTCATGACGCTGCTCGCGCTGATTGCAGTATATGAAATATGCGGTTGCATAGGCGTGCGAAAGGCTTTCTTTATTTCGATACCGGCTTATATCGTTACGGCGGCTGTAATGCTGCTGATAATTTACTGCCGCGACAAAAAGCTCTTCCTGCCGATAGTTTGCGCTTCGGCTCTCGCTTTCATGTTTATAGTTTTCACTGTATCCATGCTGTCGAGCGGGAATATCCGCTTTTCGCAGTCGGCTGAGCTTGTTTCGTTCACTGCATATATAATAACGGGCTTTCTCTCAATTCTGCTCCTGCGTGAAGCCGATATGGGAAAATATCTCTATCTGCTCGTTTTCATCGGCGCATGGTCAACGGATACGGGCGCTTATTTTGCAGGAGTGCTTTTCGGCAAGCATAAGCTTATACCGGAGGTCAGTCCGAAAAAGACGGTCGAGGGTGCTTTCGGCGGCGTGCTCGGCTGTGTGCTCGGCTTTGTGATATATGGCTTCATCATATCGAAAATACATCCGGAAATCTCCGTGAATTATCTTTTGCTGGTGCTTCTGGCGCTTGCCGTGGCTGTTATTTCTCAGCTCGGCGACCTTATCGCATCGTTTGTCAAGCGTGAGCAGGGAATAAAGGATTTCGGCTTCATCTTTCCGGGGCACGGCGGCGTGCTGGACAGATTTGATTCCATAATCGCCGTGGCACCGCTTATATACATAGCTTCGCTCTTTGTGACGAAGGATATATTTACTTTTATTTAAAGGGCTTTTCCAATGGATAAAAAAAGTATTACACTGCTGGGCTCGACAGGCTCGATAGGCGTGCAGGCGCTTGATGTGGCGGCTTTTCACGGCATGAATATCGAGGCACTCTGCTTCGGCTCAAATATAAAACTCGGAGAAGCGCAGGTGAGAAAATTTTCACCGCGCTTTTGCGCCGTTTTTGACGAAAAGGCAGCGCTTGATCTGAAAGCGCGCATTGCCGATACGGAAACGGAGATTTTCTGCGGAACGGACGGTATATGCGAGATGACAGAGGCGGCAGGCAGCGATATCTGTCTCAATGCGATAAGCGGCTTTGCAGGGCTTTTGCCGACGATGAGCGCAGTGAAAAGCTGCCGCCGCATAGCGCTGGCAAATAAGGAAACCCTCGTCGCCGCAGGCGATATCGTCATGGGCGCGGCAAAGGAGCACGGATGTGAGATAGTTCCCGTTGACAGCGAGCACAGCGCCATTTTTCAGTGCCTTCAGGCAGGGAAGAGGGACGAGGTGAAAAGACTGATTCTCACCTGCTCGGGCGGAGCCTTTTTCGGCTATACAAAGGAAAAGCTTGCCACTGTTACAAGAGAGCAGGCACTCGGTCATCCGACATGGAACATGGGTGCGAAGATAACCATAGACTGCGCCACTCTCATGAACAAGGGCTTGGAGCTGATAGAGGCAATGCATCTCTTTTCCGTTCCCGCCTCGAAAACAGACATTGTTATTCACCGCGAAAGCATAATACATTCGATGGTGGAATACATTGATAATACGGTTATGGCGCAGCTCGGTTCGCATGATATGCGCTTGCCTATACAGTATGCGCTGACTTATCCCGATAGGGCGGAGGCGGCGGGAGAGCGCCTCGACCTTGTCGGTCTCGGCAGGCTCTCGTTCTTCTCACCCGACTATGAGACATTTCCTCTGCTCGGACTTGCGCGGCGTATGGCAGAGGCGGGCGGAAATATGCCATGTGTCATGAATGCCGCAAACGAGGAGGCTGTAGGGCTTTTCCTCTCGGGCAGAATACTCTTTTCCGAGATACCGGAGCTTGTAATGCGCGTATGCGAGGAGACCGCACGCATCGAAAAGCCTTCGCTTTCCGATATCATAGAAGAAAATATGCGCGCACGCGCTCTCACCGCAAATTATGCGGCATCACGCTGATTTTACCGCTGAAACGGAGATTATTTATGGCTTTTTTGTATGTATTACTTGCAATACTGCTTTTCGGAGCTCTGATATTCATTCATGAGCTCGGGCATTTTCTCACCGCAAGACTTTTCCATGTGACTGTGCATGAATTTTCCATAGGCATGGGTCCGCGCCTTCTCTGGTTCACATCCAAAAAGAGCGGGACGGTCTATGCGCTCCGCCTTTTTCCGATAGGCGGCTTTGTCTCCATGGCGGGAGAGGACGAAAAGAGTGACGATGAGAACGCTATTTCCGCAAAGCCTCTATGGCAAAGAATGATAATCACTGCGGCAGGTTCGTTTTCAAATCTGCTGCTTGGTTTTATCGTTGTCGGCATCATTGTTTTTTCAATGAAGAGCATATATGCTCCGGTAATAAGCGACTTTACCGAAAACGCGATAACCTCTGCGGAGGGCGGGCTTGAGGTCGGAGACAAGATAATCCGGGTCGGTCCGAGAAGAGTGTATACGGCAAGCGATGTTGTTTATGCCATAGGCAGATACGGCGATGAGACGACGGAAGTTACCGTCATTCGCGGCGGCGAGAAGAAGATGCTGACGGTTACATTCCCGACATATGAAAATCAGGGAATAAAATTCGGAAGTCGCGACTTTAATTTTAAAGAGGAAAACCGCAATTTCTTCTCGCTTATGCGTTATACATGGCACCAGTCGGTTATGGTTGTGCGCGTGATATGGGATTCGCTTTTTGACCTCGTGACAGGCAAGCTCGGGCTGAAACAGCTTTCAGGTCCCGTCGGCATAACAAAAGAGATAGCCTCTGTTGCCCAGAGCGGGGACAAGGCAAATCTGCTCAGTATTTTTGCCATGCTTGCGGTAAACCTCGGCGTGATGAATCTTCTGCCTTTTCCCGCGCTGGACGGCGGCAGACTTTTCTTCATGTTTATCGAGCTGATATTCCGCAAGCCGATAAAACCGGAGGTGGAGGGCTACATCCACTTTGTCGGCATCATCATTCTGCTCGGGCTGATGGTGCTTGTGGCATTCAAGGATATAGCATACCTATTCAAGTAGGCAGGATTAAAAATGAATTATAACGAAATCAGAAGAAAAACCCGCGCGATAAGTGTTGGCAATATAAAAATAGGCGGCAATGCGCCGATATCGGTGCAGTCGATGACAAATACACCGAGCGAGGACTACGCCGCCACATATGCGCAGATGAAGGCGCTCGAAGCGGCGGGTTGCGATATAGTGCGTATGACAGTGCCTACCATCGAGGCGGCGCAGGTGCTCGGCAGACTGAGGGAATCGGATATCGCGATGCCTATAGTGGCGGATATTCATTTCGATTACCGCCTTGCCATAGCGGCGGCTGACGCGGGCGCAGATAAAATAAGAATAAACCCCGGCAACATAGGAGAGCGCGACAGAGTGAAAGCCGTTGTCTCCAAGTGCCGCGAAAAGCGCATACCGATAAGGATAGGCGTAAACAGCGGCTCTCTTGAAAAGGAGCTTCTCGCAAAATACGGTGCACCGACGGCGGAGGCTCTCGCCGAGAGCGCCATGGGGCATATAAAGATACTCGAGAGCCTTGATTTTTTTGATATCGCCGTTTCCATCAAATCGAGCGACGTTTTCACTATGGTGAAGGCGAATAAAATTCTCGCTTCGATGTGTGATTATCCTCTGCATCTCGGCGTGACCGAGGCAGGAAGAGGTGAAGCCGGATGCCTCAAGAGTGCGCTTGGGCTCGGTGCATTGCTCACCTCCGGTATAGGCGATACCGTCCGCGTTTCGCTCACGGACAAGCCCGAGAGTGAAATAGAGGCGGCGCGGAATATACTAAAGGCACTTTCACTCTATGACGGAGGATATATAAACATAATTTCCTGTCCGACCTGCGGCAGGACAAAAATAGATCTTATTTCTCTCTGCGAGAGGCTGGAAAAGCTTCTCTCCGGATATAAACCAAACAGGAAAATAACACTTGCCGTCATGGGCTGTGTCGTAAACGGACCCGGCGAGGCAAGAGAAGCCGATATCGGAATAGCTGGCGGAGCCGGAGAAGCGGTTCTTTTCCGCCACGGAGAAATCATCCGCAAAATAAAAGAGGAGAATATTTTGGAGGAGCTTGAAGCCGAAATAGCGAAGCTTTGCCAAAACCGAGCATAAATTTCAGAAATGGGAAAAACACTGACCGAAATTTTTGATAAATATGTCCCGATGGCGGAAAACAGAAAAATACTCGACAGCGGCATGGTACTGCGCAAGCGTATTGATATGGAAAAGCGCATGCTTGAGGTGGATGCCGCCTTTGATTCGCTTGTCGGCAAGGCGGAGCTTTATAAGCTGGAGCAGGCTCTCTCGGAAACATACAGGCTTTCATATCTGAAAATATGTCCGAAATACGACGCTTCGCTTTTTACACCGAAGTATTTTCCCGAGGTTATTGCCGAGGCAAGGCATACCAACATCATCTCGCATGGTTTCCTCCAGAAATACAATGCGGATTTTGACGAAAACACGATAAATATAGAGATAATGTTCGGCGACGGCGGACTCGGCATGATGCGCGATGCGAATGTCGGCGACAAGATAGCCCACATAATAGAAAACGAATTCGGGCGGAAATACGAGGTACGCTTCAGCACGGCGGGGAATATAGATGTTGACTACGAGGAGCTGATAGCAAATACATTTGCAGCCGCGCACAAAAAGGCGGATACTGCAGATGTACAGGATGAATCAGAAGTCTTTGAGATGCGCACCTCGCTCTCAAACGAGCCTATGGTAAACGATATCGACGAGCGCGGGATACTGCATATCGGCAATATAATGCTCGATATCTCTTCGCCCGAGCCTGTTTACGGCGAGGCTTTTGATATAGTGCCGACGGCTATGCGCGAGATAGAGGGAAATATGCCCTCCGTTATCGCCGCGGGAAAGATGTTCGGCATAGACTTCCGCGAGATACGCGGCAAGGGCACGGCGGTATCTTTTTTTCTGACTGACGATGACGCTTCCGTCACGGTGAAGATGATGCTTCCCGACGACAAGGCGGAGCTTTTCCGCTCGCTCAGGGGCGGGTGCGCGCTCGCCGTGCGCGGCAGATACAAATACGATGAATTTGCGCAGGAAAATGTGCTTTCTCCGATAGGCGTGCAGAAGATAAAGCTTGTTTCGCGCACGGACGATGCGCCCGAGAAGCGTGTGGAGCTCCACCTGCATACAAATATGTCTATGATGGACGCGACCATAGATCCGTATGGCATTGTGGAGCTTGCCAAAAACTGGGGTCACAAGGCTGTCGCCATCACCGACCACGGAAATGTTCAGGGCTTTCAGGAGGCGATGCTTGCCGCGGAGAAGCTCGGCATGAAGGTCATCTACGGTATGGAGGCATACTTTGTGGACGACACGGCAAAGGCTATCTACGGCGATGAAGATATAAGCTTCGAGGATGAATTTATCGTTTTCGATACGGAGACGACGGGTCTTTCTCCCGTTTACAACAAGCTGACTGAGATAGGCGCTGTCCGCGTCAAGGACGGCGAGGTGCTGGAGGTTTTCAATACATTTGTCAATCCCGAGGTACACATACCCGAGAATATAACCGAGCTGACGGGTATATCCGACGATATGGTAGCCGACGCGCCGAAAACGAAAGAGGCTGTCGAGAATTTTCTTGCCTTTATCGGCGACAGAACGCTCGTGGCGCACAATGCCACATTCGATATGGGCTTTATCCGCAAGGCGGCGGACGACTACGGGCTGAAATTTGACAATGCGTATATCGATACGGTTTCGATGTCGCGATTTGTAAATCCCGATCTGAAAAAGCACAAGCTTGATATAATCGCGGAATATTACGGACTCGGCGATTTCAATCATCACAGGGCAAGCGACGATGCCGAGATGTGCGCGGCGATATTCTACCGCATGATAGACAAGCTGCGCGGAGAGGGAATAGATTCGCTTGCACAGATGTCGCACTCCATGGTGGAAAATACAGACCCGAAAAAGCTGAAAACATATCATCAGATAATTCTCGTGAAGAACAAGGTCGGACTGAAAAATCTTTACAGGCTCATTTCGGAATCATATCTGAAATATTACAAGCGCGTTCCGAGAATACCGAAAACACAGCTTGAAAAATACCGCGAGGGGCTTATCATAGGCTCTGCCTGCGAGGCGGGGCAGCTTTTTACGGCACTTGTGGAGGGCAAGCCGTGGGATGAGCTTGTTTCCATAGCGCAATTTTACGATTACCTCGAAATTCAGCCTATTTCAAACAACGGGTTTCTGATACGCGAGGGAAGAGTTCCGGGAGAAGAGGGGCTTCGCGAGCTTAATCGCAGGATTGTGAAGCTTGGCGAGGAGACAGGCAAGCCTGTTGTTGCCACATGCGATGCGCACTTTCTCGAAAAGCATGACGAGATATACAGAAAAATTCTGCTCTCAGGCATGAAATTTTCGGATGCGGATGCCGATATCGGGCTCTATATGAGAACAACAGACGAGATGCTCGCGGAATTTGCGTATCTCGGAGAAGAAAAGGCACGCGAGATAGTCATAACAAATACGAATAAGATAGCGGACGAGATAGAGGATGGCATACGCCCGTTCCCTAAAGGGACTTTCACGCCGAAGATAGACGGCGCGGAGGAGGATCTGCAAAACCGTTGCTACAGCCGTGCGAAGTCGCTCTACGGCGACCCGCTTCCCGATATAGTTCGTGAGAGGCTGGAAAAGGAGCTCGGCTCCATAATCAAAAACGGCTTTGCCGTGCTTTATATGATTGCGCAGAAGCTGGTCAGCTATTCCGAGAGCCAAGGCTATCTTGTCGGATCGCGCGGCTCGGTCGGTTCTTCGTTTGTCGCCTCAATGGGAGGTATCTCGGAGGTAAATCCTTTGCCACCGCATTACTATTGCCCGCATTGCCAATATTCGGAATTCTTCACCGACGGCTCCGTCGGTTCGGGTTTTGACCTGCCCGATAAAAACTGCCCGCGTTGCGGAACGCCGCTCAAGGGCGACGGGCACAATATACCTTTTGAGACATTCCTCGGATTTCACGGCGAGAAATCGCCCGATATCGATCTGAATTTCTCGGGCGAAGTGCAGGGCAAGGTGCATAAATACACAGAAGAGCTTTTCGGTGCGGAAAACGTTTTCCGCGCGGGTACTATAGGTGCCGTTGCGAGCAAGACGGCATACGGCTATGTGCGCAAATATCTTGATGAACACAAGATAAACACCACAAAGGCGGAAATAGAGCGTCTTGTTTCGCATTGCGTCGGCGTAAAGCGCACTACGGGACAGCACCCGGGCGGCATCGTCGTAGTCCCGAAGGAAAACGAAATATACGATTTCACTCCGGTGCAGCATCCCGCCGACGACCCGAATTCCAACATTGTAACAACACACTTCACCTTTGAATATCTGCATGATACGCTGCTCAAGCTTGATGAGCTGGGGCACGATATTCCGACCAAATACAAGATGATAGAGCGATTTACGGGTACGAGCGTCATGGATGTTCCCATGAATGATCCCGAGGTATATAAGCTCTTTACTTCGACAGAGCCGCTCGGTGCCACACCCGCCGAAATACGCTCTCCTATAGGTACGCTCGGCATACCCGAAATGGGCACCGGATTTGTGCAGGGAATGCTCATGGATACAAGACCGCAGACCTTTGCAGACCTTTTGCAGGTTTCGGGACTTTCGCATGGGACTGATGTGTGGCTCGGCAATGCGCAGGTGCTCTGTAAAAAGAATATCTGCACGATTTCCTCCGTCATCGGTACGCGTGACAGCATCATGATTTCGCTCATAGGTTACGGAATGGACAGCGGAGATGCCTTCAATATAATGGAGAAGGTACGCAAGGGTAAGGGACTCTCTCCCGAGATGGAGGCGAAGATGCGCGAGGCTCATGTTCCGGACTGGTATATTGACTCCTGCAAGAAGATAAAATATCTTTTCCCGAAGGCGCACGCCGCGGCTTACGTAATGAGTGCGATACGCCTCGGTTGGTATAAGGTTCATATGCCGCTGGAATTTTACTGCGCATTTCTCAGTGCTGCGCCGGGTGGCTTTGATGCTTCCATTGCGATGAAAGGAAAGGATGCTGTCGTCCGCTGCCTTGAGGAAATAGAGGCAAAGGGCAACGACACCTCGCAAAAGGATGATGCACTCTATAACTCGATGCAGCTCGCAAATGAATTTCTTGCCCGCGGATTCAGATTTCTGCCTGTTGACCTATATAAATCCGACGCAAGGCTGTTCCTGCCGGAAAACGGGAAAATGCGATTGCCTTTTGGAGCACTGCCGGGACTTGGTGAGGCGGCGGCGCAAAGCCTGCAGTCGGCAAAGGCGGAGGGAGAGTATCTTTCCGTCGAGGATTTGCAGCAGCGCTCGTGCGTTTCAAAGGCTGTTTTGGAGATTCTTGATGCGAACGGAGTGCTCACTGGGCTTTCCGAAACGAACCAAATGCGCCTTTTTTGAGAAAAACGGCAAAATTATTGATATTTTTTACATATTTTTTATTGAAAAGTCTTGTAAATGTTGAAAAATATGGTATAATAATAAATAGTTTATAAGGCGTTTTGCGCGCCCTAAAAGTAAAAAATAAAAATCAGAAAGGAAAAACACCATGAATAAGACACAGCTGGTTGATGTTGTTGCCGCAAAGGCAGAGCTTAAGAAGAAAGAGGCTGAGGCTGCCGTAAGCGCAGTTGTAGCCGCTATCACAGAAGCACTCGAAGCAGGCGAAAAGGTTCAGCTTTCCGGTCTCGGCACATTTGAAGTTAAGGAAAGAGCCGAAAGAACAGGCAGAAATCCCAAGACACGCGAGGCTATCACTATACCCGCATGCAAGTATGCCGCTTTCTCTGCAAGCAAGACTCTCAAAGAGTCTGTAAACAAATAAGGAACTGTAAAAAAGCGCAGACCGAAAAAGTGAAATGGATTTTGCGGGCAAGAATATCCGCAAATGACAGATGCTTTTAAAATTCATCGGTAAATATGCAATGAAGGGAATCCTTGCGGATTCCCCTCGTTTTATCTTGATTCACTTTTTCTACCGCCGAAATCCGCTCCTGTCGTATATCAATACGCCGACGAAGCGGATGTTCGACGCTTCTGCGCACTTTTTTCCGAGTTCCTCAAAATCAATTCTACACGGAGGGGCAGGATGAGACTTGACAAGTATCTCAAGGTTTCGCGCATAATCAAGCGCAGAACCGTGGCAAACAGTGCCTGCGACACCGAGCATGTTAAGGTGAATGGCAGAGATGCCAAGGCTTCATATCAGGTGAAGGTAGGCGACATCATAGAGATCGCTTTCGGCGAGCGCATAGTGAAAATCCGCGTGACCGATATAAGGGAACATACGCTGAAAAACGAGGCGGGAGAGCTTTACGAGGTTCTCTGACGGTGCTCTCGGAATAAAACGAAAGTCCTCCGCATAAATATATTTTTGAAAAAAGTATATTTATGCGGAGGTTTTTATGGAAAATACGGCGAAGCCGAAAAGTCAGAACATATATATCGCGGACAGGAGCAGTATCAAGGTGACGGGAGTCACCGATGTTATCAGCTTTGATGAATATGCCGTTTCAATGAGCACGGAAAGCGGCGAGCTGACCGTTGAGGGAGAGGGGCTTCACATATCTGAGCTTTCACTCGGCACGGGTGAGATCGCGATAGAGGGGAAGCTCTGGTCGCTTTCATACAGCGACGGAGCGACAGGTAAAAAGAAGGGCAGATTCTTTCGGGGAGCGAAATGAACGGTTTTTTCTACGATGATCCGCTCGATATACTGAAATTTTTCCTTCTCGGTGTGCTGGCGGGCGTTTATTACGATTTTTTCAGAATAATCCGGATCGCGCGCCGCTCGGACAGCCCCGTGAAGGCAAATTCATTTTATCTTAAGGTTGCCCCGAAGCATTTTTTTGAAAACAGAAAAAAAGCGCCGCTGACAGGAGCGGCAGATACGGTGCTTGTTTTCATCGAGGACTTGCTTTTCACCCTCGGATGTGCGCTGGCGTTTATTTTTCTGACTTACGCGACAAACGAGGGGGAAATTCGCATATTCGGCTTTATCCTCGTGGCGTTTGGCTTCTTGCTTTACCGTATAAGCATAGGAAAAGCGGTGATTTATATCTCGGAACACATAATTTTTTCGGCAAAAATATTGATTTATTGGATTTTGTATATTATAATAAAACCGATAAGGCTTTTTTGCGGATTTTCCAAGCGCACCGTGCGGTGGATATTTGCAAAAACCGTCGGCGCACTTGCGGCAAAAATATCGTACAGGCGGCAGAGAGACTATACGAAAAAACTTTGCTCGGAGCTATTAAAAAATGCCGAAAACGGATTTACAAGAGATTCGGAGGTGGAAATGCGGTGAAAAAAAAGACCGGCTTTATGCCGAAATTTATATTTTTTGTTTTTCTCGTATTCTGCCTTTTTTCCGTAATATCGCTTCGCCTGCAGTTAAGCGATCTTGAAACTGAGCGAGATGCGGCAATGGCAAAGCTGGATGATTGCAAATTCCGGCTCGAGGAACTGGATTATGAATATTCGCTCGATGAGGACGCCTACATAGAGCGCTATATGCGCAAAAACGGCTACCGCATGGGCGGAGAAATAGTTTTCAAATCCGAGGACTGACAAAATCATACAACAAAAAAGCGCACAATCCCCCCAAATGTGCGCTTTTTTATTTTGCCCAAAGCGAGGTAGTTGCCCGGGACGGAGGAATTTGCTTATGACTCGAAATCAGCCTGCTTTGTGATGAAAGGAACAGCGCCTATAATGAATGCGGCGACTGTGGTAAGAACTGTTTCGGGAATCATGTAAACGGCATTGTACAGAACGGAATAAAGAATCGAGAGGGAAGCACCGGAATACTTTTCCATTATTGCCGCACCGGTTTCGCCGAGCTCGCCGAAGAACCAGCTTGCCCATGAACCATAGAAAACAGCACCGGAAATAACATGAACGATATAGCGGCATACGCAGGCAACGAGAGCGCCTATACCAAGAGCGGCAGAAGGCTTGCCTATCTTTCTGAAAAGGGAAGCAACACCGAGTACGGTATATGCGATAACATAGTCAAGCAGGCAGATAAGGATAGCTTTCCACCAGAGCTGCTGGCTGTCACCGGGCATAAAGAGCTTTGCAACGCTGTCCATGCTGACGATAACCTTGAGCACGCCGAAAACGAGAGCGGAACCGAAGCCCCACTTTACTCCGTAGAGATAGCCTATGAGAACTATAGGGAGCATGGAAAGGACTGTTACGCTGCCGTCAAAAGGCGATTTGTAAATAACGGCGAATGTAAGGACTGTTGCAATTGCTATCAGCATAGCGCAGGTCACCAGCTTACGAAGCTTATTGTTTTTTTCACGGAAGCTGAGTTTGGTTTTTTCTTTTGACATAATGAAAAACCTCCTTGAAGAAAATAAAAAATACCGCAGATATACATCGCGGTATAAAAAGAGATATTGCAAGTATCTTAATCTTCCTACGATGGCATTATCCATATCAGGTAAAAGGGTTCTCGGATAACATCCTCGTCTCAGCCGATAAATATCAGCGCCCCTGATTATATATTTTGCGGTTCGCATATATAATAATATGAAAAGGAGGATTTGTCAACCCCTTTTTGAAAAAAATATCGGAGTATCGCAAAAAAACGAATTTTGGCGGAAAACGGGCATGGGCGCGAAGGACGCCGAGCTTCTTGGCACAAAAGAGGCAAAAGTGATAAAAAGCCTGTTTGTTAATAAAAAGTTCACAAATAAATTTAAAAAAACTCTTGACAAAATGAAGGAGAAGTGGTACATTTTATACTGTAATTAGCACTTGACCGCTTAGAGTGCTAAAATCAGACAAGGAGGTGCGGAAATGATGGATAGCAATCTTCCCGTGGGATGCGAACTCAGCGACCGAAAGAAGCAGATTCTTCGCAGCGTTATAGAATCCCATGTCACAAGCGGCGAGCCTGTCGGCTCAAAAACGCTCATGACGCTCGGCGGTTTTCCTTTTTCACCTGCCACGATACGCAGTGAAATGGCGGAGCTTGAGGCTCTCGGCTATCTCGAGCAGCCGCACACATCCGCCGGCAGAGTGCCGACGACACTCGGCTACCGCTTTTATGTGGACAGTCTGATGGAGGATTACAAACTGACGTCCGGCGAAATACTCAAGCTCAACAATCTGCTCAAAAACAGGGTCGGCAAGCTTGACACGATACTTCGCTCGGCATCGAAGCTGATAACTTCTCTTACAAATTATTCCACCGTTTCGATAAAGGCGGGAGATACAGACACGGTAGTTTCCGGATTTTCCTCGATGTATCTCGATGCGCATAACTACCTTATAGTAATGCGGATGCCGGACGGCAAGGTCAAGACCTGCCATATACGCTCGGAAGAGGAGATACCGGAACAGGCGATAAATGATTTCGTCGTGTTGCTGAACAAAAATATAGCCGGCGTACCTTACACTATGATAACGCTTCCTATGATGATGCGCATAGAGGGCGGCATGGGGGAATACGGACACATTGTTTCCTCTGCGATAAAGTCGGTTTACGGCGAGCTCGGCGGCGGTGAAACGGAGGTCCATTTCGAGGGCGTCGACAAGCTGCTCGAATATCCCGAATTTTCCAATGTCGATCAGATGAAGAAAATTTTCGATATGCTCGAGAAGAAAAACGATATTGTCGGTATGCTTTCACGCGCCGATAACGATAAGGTGAATATTTTCATCGACGATGAGAACGACAACCTCGCGGATAATTCGGCACTTGTTTTCAAGAAATTCAAGGTCGGCGGCAAGGTGGTGGGCGCCATAGGCGTTTTCGGACCGAGCCGGATGGATTATTCAAAGGTCGTTTCCACGATGGAATACCTTGCGGGCGAAATTGCTTCGCTTGCGGGCGATGCGCTCTTAACCGACGGTTCGGAGCACGGCGGCAATAATTAGCACAAAATCGGAGGTATAAATAAAAAATGACAGAGGAAACAAAGACGGCGGCAAAGGAAGCGGCAGCAGAGGCGGCTACCGAAGAGGTAAAAGCAGAAGCACAGGAAACCGAGACCGAAGCAAAGCCGGATAAGGCGTCAAAGCTGAAAAGCGAAAACAAAGCGCTGACAGCCGAGAACGAAAAGCTGAAAAAGGAGCTCGCCGAGACATCCGACAAATATCTGCGTATGCTCGCGGAGTATGATAACTTCCGCAGAAGAACGCAGAAAGAAAAAGAGGGAATATATGCGGACGCATACGAAAGTGCGCTTTCTGCCGTACTTCCCGTGGCGGACAATCTCGAGAGAGCGGCGCTTTGCACAGATGGGGAAAGCCTTTCAGACGGTGTGAAGATGATAATAAAGCAGTTTTCCGAGGCACTCGGAAAGCTGGGAGTCGAAGCCTACGGCGCACGCGGCGACGCGTTCGATCCGGTAGTTCATAATGCTGTTATGCAGATAGAGGACGAAGAGCTCGGCGAAAACACGGTAGCCGAAGTTTTGCAGAAGGGCTACAAAAAAGGCGACAGGATACTGCGACACGCAGTCGTCAAAGTCGCGAATGTATAAGTGCATAGCTTATATGAAAATCTAAAAACGAAAACAAAAACTTTTATATATTTCGGAGGTAATTATTATGGCTAAAATTATCGGTATTGACCTTGGTACTACAAATTCATGCGTTGCGGTTTATGAGGGCGGCGAACCCGTGGTTATCACTAACCCCGAGGGCTCAAGAACAACTCCTTCCGTTGTCGCATTTTCAAAGACAGGCGAAAGAATAATCGGTCAGGTTGCAAAGAGACAGGCAATCACAAATCCTGAAAGAACAATAATGAGCATCAAGCGCGAAATGGGTACAAACTACACCGTTGAGATAGACGGCAAGAAGTATACGCCCCAGGAAATTTCCGCTATGATTCTGAAGAAGCTCAAGGACGATGCTGAGGCTTATCTCGGCACACCTGTCACACAGGCTGTCATCACAGTCCCCGCTTACTTCTCCGATGCACAGAGACAGGCTACAAAGGATGCCGGCAAGATCGCGGGACTCGAAGTTCTTCGTATCATAAATGAGCCGACAGCCGCAGCTCTCGCTTACGGCGTTGATAAAGACCCGAAGGAGCAGAAGGTCATGATTTATGACCTCGGCGGCGGTACATTCGATGTATCTATCCTCGAAATTTCGGACGGCGTATTTGAGGTTCTCGCCACAAACGGTAACACAAGACTCGGCGGCGACGATTTTGATAACAGAGTAATCGACTGGATTGCAGACAAGTTTGCAAAAGAAAACGGCGGCATCGACCTGCGCAAGGACAAGATGGCTCTTCAGAGACTGAAGGAAGCCGCAGAGAAGGCTAAGATAGAGCTTTCCGGCATGATGAGCGCAAATATCAATCTGCCTTTCATCACAGCTGACGCTACAGGCGCAAAGCACTTTGACGCCACACTCACACGTGCAGAATTCGACAGAATCACGGCAGACCTCGTAGAGGCTACAATGACCCCTGTAAAGAACGCTATGCACGATGCAAACCTTACAACGGCACAGATTGACAAGGTACTGCTCGTAGGCGGTTCCACAAGAATACCCGCAGTTCAGGAAGCTATCCGTTCCTTCATCGGCAAGGAACCTTTCAAGGGAATCAACCCCGATGAGTGCGTTGCCATCGGTGCGGCTGTTCAGGCAGGCGTGCTCGGCGGCGATGTAAAGGATCTGCTCCTTCTTGATGTTACACCGCTTTCACTTGGTATCGAGACGCTCGGCGGCATCTGCACAAAGATTATAGACAGAAACACCACCATCCCCGTAAAGAAGTCACAGGTATTCTCAACCGCGGCTGACGGTCAGACATCGGTTGAAATCCATGTTCTTCAGGGCGAGCGCGAAATGGCTGCCGCAAATACAACGCTCGGCAGATTCTCGCTTGACGGTATTCCCGCCGCTCCCCGCGGTGTTCCGCAGATTGAGGTTACTTTCGATATCGACGCAAACGGTATCGTAAATGTTTCTGCAACCGACAAGGGCACAGGCAAGGAACAGCACATCACAATCACTTCTTCCTCCAACATGAGCAAGGAAGACATCGACCGCGCCGTAAAGGATGCGGAGAAGTATGCCGAAGAGGATAAGAAGCTCAAGGATGCCGTAGAGACAAAGAATCAGGCTGAAGCGCTCATCTTCCAGAGCGAAAAGACGCTCGCAGAGCTTGGCGACAAGGTAAGCGAGGATGAGAAGGCGGCTGTTACGGCAGAGCTGAATACGCTCAAGGAAGCTGTAAAGGGCGACGATACGGAAGCTATCAAGAAAGCTATGGACGCATTCCGCGAGAAATTCTATGCACTCTCCGAGAAGCTTTACAAGGCTCAGGCAGAGGCGCAGGGCGCAGCAGGTGCGGATAACGCACAGGGCGCGGCAGGCACGCAGAATGAGGACGGCAGCTTTAACGCCGAATATAAAGAAAAATAATATAAACTGCACCTGTAAGGGCGGGCATTGTGTCCGCCCTTATCGGGGTTTTATACAGTTTGCTTCATGCAGTTTATATACAGAGGTACTTAAATGAGAGATTATTATGAAATTCTCGGAGTTGCGAAGACTGCGAGCGATGACGAAATAAAAAAGGCGTACCGTGCGCTTGCAAAGAAATATCATCCCGATATGAACCCGGGAGACAAGGACGCGGAGGCAAAATTCAAGGAGATAAATCAGGCATATGCCGTGCTTTCCGATGCGGACAAGCGGGCAAAGTATGACCAGTTCGGCGCGGAAGCGGCAGAAGGCAACTACAGCGGCGGAGCGGGCTTCGGCGGCTTCGAGGGCTTCGATATCTCCGATATATTCTCGGATATGTTCGGCGGCTTCGGCGGCGGTTCGAGAAGGACGAGAACAGGTCCGGAGCGCGGAGACGACCTGCTTTCGAGAGTATATATTTCCTTTGAAGAAGCGGCTTTCGGCTGCAAAAAGGATATAAAATATCAGCGCGTTGAGCGCTGCACAGAGTGCGGCGGAACAGGCGCGGCAAAGGGAACAACACCCAAGGTCTGCTCCAAATGCGGCGGCACGGGTCAGATAAAGACACAGCAGAAGACACCCTTCGGCGTTTTCCAGACCTCTCATGTCTGCGATGCCTGCGGCGGCAAGGGGACTGTAGTCACCGACCCCTGCAAGGCATGCAAGGGCGCGGGACTCAAGACCGTTTCCAAGACATTGGAGGTTTCCATCCCCGCCGGTATAGACAACGGGCAGAAGATAGCCCTGCGCGGCATGGGCAACTGCGGACGTAACAACGGACCTACGGGTGACCTTTATATATCCGTTCAGGTAAGACCGCATCCGATATTTGAGCGTGACGGCTTCAATATCTACTGCGAGATACCGATAACATTCCCCGAGGCGGCACTCGGCGCAGAGCTTCGCGTGCCTACGCTTGAGGGTGAGACGACGTATACGATACCCGAGGGAACACAGACAGGCAAATCCTTTACCATCAAAGGCAAAGGCATACCATACAGCAACGGAAAGGGCAGAGGCGACCTTATATTCAAGGTTACGGTGGAAGTGCCGAAGGGCATGAACGAGGAGCAGAAAGAAGCCCTGCGTAAATTTGCCACTGCCTGCGGAAACGGAAACTACACAAAGAAAGAGAGCTTTTTCTCTAAAATATTCGGGAAGGACAGCAAAAAGTGATTTGGACGCAGATTAAAGTAAAATGCAACGTCACCGACCTTGAGACGGTGAGCGCCGTAATGTCGATGCTCGACAATTTCATAATGACGGAGGACTATCGCGATATCGATACGGAGCTGAAGAGCGTATACGGCGACCTGATAGACGAGAGCATACTGAAAGCCGATAAGACAAAAGGCTCATGCAGTGTATTTGTGCCGGAGGAAAAGAACGCCGCCGAGTATATCTCGTATATAAACGAGCGCCTGCCGATGCTCGGCATAGCTTATGAGACGGAGATAATAAACACCGCCGACGAGGAATGGTCAACGGCTTGGAAAAAGTATTATAAGCCTACCCCGATAGGCGAAAAAATAGTCATAGTTCCGAGTTGGGAGCATTATGATAAAAAGGACGGGGAGATAATCATAGATATGGACCCCGGCATGGCTTTCGGCACGGGTACTCATGAGACGACGCGTCTCTGCGCCTCGCTTCTCGAAAAGTATATCAAGTCGGGCGATAAGATGCTCGATGTAGGCAGCGGCAGCGGCATACTTGCCATCTGCGGAGCGAAGCTCGGTGCTTCCTCCTGCTTTGCCTGCGATATAGACCCCGTGGCTGTCCGCACGGAAAAGGAAAATTTCGAGCGTAATAATTGCGGCAATGTGACCTGTGCGGTTTCAGATCTGCTTGCGGGCGTCCCCGATGAAAAATACGATATCGTGACGGCAAATATCGTTGCCGATATCATAATCCGTCTCGCTCCCGATGTCGGCAGATATATGAAGAACGGCGCACATATCATCGTCTCCGGCATAATCAGCGAGCGCGAGCACGAGGTAGACCGCGCGATGACCGAAAACGGCTTTACAAAGGTCGAGGTGCTTTATGACGGCGGCTGGTGCGCCGAGGTTTTCCGCAAATAACGCGCAATTTTGCCATGCTTATGCGATATTTATAAAAATAATAGATGTTTTTTATAAATATTGAGGAAAAATTTTCATAAATACTTTGACAAACGGCTTATTTTGTTGTATAATACAGAAAGGACTGCAAAATAAGCCGCGGTTTATTCCGTTCATTGCCTTTTATCCGGGCATGCGGCTTTTATGCGAAGGTTTTTATCTTCGCATATTTTGCGTAAAAAAGCAAACGCTCCGATATGAGAGGAGGAAATACCGTGCCGAGATTTTTTGTGCCGCCGAGCCAGATTTACGATGATGAGATAGTCATTCTCGGCGATGACGCGCGGCATATCATTTCGTCGCTCCGTATGCGTGAGGGCGAGGAGATAACCGTCTGCGATATGAACAGGCGCGATTATTTCTGCCGGATATCCACAGCCTTTGACGGGCTTGTCCGTGCGACAGTACTGGGCGAGGCACCGTCGAAAACGGAATTTCCCATGAAGATAAGGCTTTTTCAGTCTGTTCCGAAGGGCGATAAATTTGAATATATAGTCCAGAAATCCGTTGAGATGGGCATATGCGAAATAATTCCGGTTTTTTCCGCGAGATGCGTGGTGAAGCCCGAGCTTACAAGAGAAGCAAAGAAGCTCGAGCGATATCGGCGCATATCATACGAGGCGGCAAAGCAATGCGGCAGAGGAATAATACCTGCCGTCTGCTCACCGATGAGCTTTGCTACGGCGGTCGGAGCCTGTTGTGCGGACGGGACAGCGCTCATCTGCTATGAGGGAGAGCATAATTTTTCGCTCCGTCAGGCTTTTGAGGCAAGAAAATCCGACAGGGCAACGCCGATTTCGTTTTTCATAGGACCCGAGGGCGGCTACTCAGAGGAAGAGATAGAACTGGCGGAGAGCGTAGGCATACGCCCCGTTTCACTCGGAAACAGAATATTACGCTGCGAGACAGCTTCGGGTTTTGCTCTCGCGTGCGCAGCTTTCGCATTTGAGCTTTAAGCCTTCCGTGCGGCGAACGGAGGCAAAAAAACATTAAAATTTTATCGCCGAGAAATGGAAAATGGATATGAACACCAAAGAAAACAAGAAGTATAATGCAAAGGCGGAGGAGACTGCCATCTACAGAGTCATTGCGCTTATTTTTGTCGCCATGGCGGGCTTCGGAGCGCTGACTCTGCTCGACAAATACAAGTCTAAGCTTTTTTCCTACATCATAATAAACGACAAGCCTGCGGTATCTGCTATCACGCTTATCATCATAGCTCTCGCTGTGATTGTTGCTCTTTCGGTGGTATACTATATATGCACAAGGAAGAAAGGGAAGGATGAATCAGGCAAGGTTGTCACCTCCTTCGGAATTATGAGCTCAGCTGTTTTCGTGCTTGTTTCGTTTGTGCTGATACGCTTCCTTTCAAACGCGATGATAAAGGTTCAGGTGCTTTTCTTTGCGGCTGTCCTGCTTGCTTTCCTTTATAATATATGCGCAAGAAGCTTCTTTGAGTTTTCGCTTTTCTCCGTTGTTTCCGGCGCCGCTCTCTACTACGCCGGAAGCTCCGCAAACTACGGTCTTGACAAGGCGCTCGAGATAATATCCAAAATCTATGTTTTCGCCGCTCCCGTGGCTATTATCGTTCTCATGCTCATTTCCGGCAAGAAGGGCGTGAAGCTCTTCGGTAAGACGACGGAAAAAAGAGAGGACGCAAAGTTCTATAATGTGTTCTGGGTCATCATGGCGGTGCTCCTCGCGGCATTTGCGGCTATATGTATGGCAGTGAATTTCGTGACAGTGTATCTTATAATAGCATTTTTCGTAATATATCTTGCTCTTGGTATATTCTGCACTATTAAAATGATGTGAATTTAGATATTTTTACGAAAAAACTATTGAAATTTCACAAATTTTGAGTTAGAATATGTATATATGTTAAAAAGTGTTGCAAACTGACGAAATTCGTCGTTGCAGGAGGAGAAGATAAATATGTCGAGCAGATTGTTTCAGGGCGTTATCCATCAGATGAAGGATGCCATAGGAAGAACGATAGGCGTCATAGATGACAATGCGGTCATAGTTGCCTGCAGTGATCTCATGAAGATCGGTGAAACGAGGCAGAATATCAAAGAAGAGATGAGCTATGTCTCCGATGTCGTGACATACGGCGGTTTTACCTACAGACCTATGTCTCAGGATACAAATTCGGAGTATATCGTATTTATTCAGGGAGAGGATGAGCTGGCATCGCAGATGTCCAGCGTGCTTGCCGTCGCTCTGAATAATATCAAAAACTACCATGATGACAAATACGACAAGACATCGTTTATAAAGAATGTGCTTCTCGACAATGTTCTCCCGGGAGATATGTATATAAGAAGCAAGGAGCTGAATTTTGCCTCGGATGTATGGCGCGTGGTTTTCCTCATCAAGTTCGGCTCTAATACGGAGACCTCGCCTTTTGATATAATCCAGAATATGTTTCCGAACTCAAATCAGGATTATGTAATCAGCACAGGCGAGCGCGATATCGTTCTCGTCCGCGAGCTGAAGCCGGATACCGAGCTTGCCGAGCTGGAAAAGACGGCGACGGAGATAGTCGATACTCTGGCATCGGAGTTTTATGCCAAGATTTCCATCGGCATAGGCAGCCCTGCGGAGAATATCAAGGATATCTCGCGCTCCTACAGAGAGGCACAGGCGGCGCTTGAGGTCGGTCACATTTTCGATTCCGACAAGAGAATAGTAAGCTATGAGAATCTCGGCATAGGCAGACTTATCTACCAGCTTCCCGTGACACTCTGCGAAATATTCTTAAACGAAGTTTTCCAGAAGGGTTCAATAGACGCTCTTGACCGCGAGACTCTCTCGACTATTCAGAGCTTTTTTGAGAACAATCTCAATGTTTCCGAGACATCGAGAAAGATGTTTGTACACAGAAACACGCTTGTCTACAGACTCGACAAGATAAAGAAGATAACAGGTCTCGACCTGCGCGAATTTGAAAACGCGATCACCTTCAAGGTGGCTTTGATGGTCAGAAGCTACCTGAATTCGAAAAACAACAGATATTGATACAGACTCCGGAGCGAACCGTTTGAATATCGGGTCGCTCTTTTGCGGAATAATCGGCGGATTTTCCCGCCGCCTATTCTCTGAATATGATTTTTATACGGAGATTTTTTTATGGAAAACAATATTGAAAACACCAATAATCGCGAAAACATCGATGGCATGGAGCAGGTGACTCCCTCAGACAATACGGCTTCTCACGAAAATACGGCAGGGGCACCCGCATATGCGGATGTGAAGATCAATGCGAGAAATCCGAAGAAGATTTCTCTTGTACTTTCGATATTTCTCATTGTGCTTGCAGTGCTGATAACCTTTCAGACGACATATATCATCGCGAGTGTCAATTACAGCGCAAAGCTGAACGAAGAGCGCGGAGAGCTGGCAAAATACAAAGATCTTTTCGATATGATAGATATTTTCAAGAAAAATTATATCTATGATGTTGACAGCGACGCGATAAACGACGCGCTCCTTCATGCATATGCCTATTACTCGGGCGACGACTATGCGGTTTATTACAACGCGGAGGAATGGGCTGATTTTTCTGCCAAAATGAGCGGAAACTCTGTCGGTATAGGCGTTTATATAACGCAGACAGACGACGGCATAGAGGTGGTTTATGTAATGCAGTCGAGTCCCGCGATGGAAGCGGGAATGAAAAAGGGCGATGTGATAGTAGCCGTCGACGGCAAGCGTATCGCCGATATCGGCTACAATGAGGCGGTCAGCCTTGTCGCCGGTACTGCGGGAACAAAGGTGACGCTTGCGATAAGACGCGACGGCGCCGAGCAGGACATTTCAGTTACACGAAATAACTATGAGGCGCAGACGGTAATCTCGTATATGTACGAGCGCGAGGGCAAAAAGATAGGCTATATCAATATAACAAACTTTTATTCGGTTACGCCGAAGCAATTTGAAGAGGCTGTAAAAGCGGCGTTGGACAGCGGCTGTGAGAGCCTGATATTCGATGTCCGCGGAAATCCAGGCGGCGAGCTTTCCGCAGTATGCTCGATGCTCGATTATCTGCTTCCGGAGGGACCGATAGTCCGTATCTTCGGCAAAAAGGACGATAAGCTTGTTCTCGAGCAGACATACAAATCCGGCGCGAGCGAGATAGATGTACCGATGGTGATTCTCGCAAACGAAAACTCGGCTTCGGCGGCGGAGCTTTTCACCTCGGCACTGCGCGACTACGGTAAGGTGACAATAGTCGGAGCGAATACCTTCGGCAAGGGCTGCGGTCAGAGCGGCTTCGGCGTGGGAAGCGGTGTTCTTATGCTCACATCGTTCCTCTATGCACCGCCTTTCTCTGAAAATTATGACGGTGAGGGAATAGCGCCGGATATCGCAGTAGAAATTGCAGAAGAATACAAAAACAGAAATCTGATGACTCTCACCGAGGATGAAGACGCACAGCTGAAAGCGGCTCTCGATGAGGCTTACTCAAAAATCAAATAAAACGTAATAAATAAACTATTTAAATAATTATCAAAAGGGAGATATTCTGAAATGGCAAAACAAATCGTAATGACGGAAAGCGGACTTGAAAAGCTCAAGGAAGAGCTTGACTTTCTGAAAAGCGTAAAGCGCAAAGAGGCGGCTGAGAATGTAGGCATAGCACGCTCCTTCGGCGACCTTTCCGAAAACAGTGAATATGACGAGGCTAAAAATGAGCAGGCTAAGGTCGAGGCGCAGATAGCCGAGCTTGAGGAAACTATCAAACATGTCACTGTTATTTCCGACAGTGAGATACAGACGGATTCCGTAAGACCCGGCGTCACAGTCGGCGTGCTCGATATGGAATTTGATGAAGAGGACGAATTTATGATAGTAAATTCTCATGAGGTTGATCCTGTGGCGAGAAAAATCTCCGATCAGTCTCCGATAGGCAAGGCTCTCATCGGCGCAAAGGTCGGCGATGTGGTGACAGTGGAGGTTCCCGACGGCACGGCACAATTCAAGATACTGAAGATAACAAGAAACTAAACTGAAAATATCGAGGAGAAACCGAAATGGCAGAATTTGAAAATCAGAACAAGGCGGCAGAAGAGCTGACCGAGGAAAAGGTAAACGAAATCCTTCAGATAAGACGCGACAAGCTCGCCGCGCTCAGAGCAGACGGAAAAGACCCCTTTACCGTAGTGAAATACGATATAAACGCACATGCGCTCGATATTAAAAACGACTTTGCCGGCTACGAGGGCAAAAGTGTTTCCATAGCGGGCAGAATGATGAGCCGCCGTATAATGGGCAAGGCTTCATTTATGGATCTGCGCGACGGCACGGACAGGATACAGGTTTATGTAAAGCGCGACGATGTCGGCGAAGAGGAATATGCCGCCTTCAAAAAGTGCGATATCGGCGATATTTTCGGTGTTGATGGCGTTGTATTCCGCACACAGATGGGTGAAATATCCGTCCATGCAACAAAGATAATGCTTCTTTCCAAGTCTCTGCTCCCTCTTCCCGAGAAGTACCACGGACTCAAGGATACAGACCTTCGCTATCGTCAGAGATACGTTGACCTTATAGTAAATCCCGAGGTTCGCGAAACCTTTGCAAAGCGTTCGGCTATAATCCGCGAGATACGCAGATTTCTCGATGACAAGGGCTTCTGCGAGGTTGAAACTCCCGTGCTTCATAATATCGCGGGCGGTGCTTCCGCACGTCCTTTCATCACGCATCACAATGCGCTCGATATTCCCATGTATATGAGAATAGCCCTTGAGCTTCATCTGAAGCGCCTTATCGTCGGCGGCTTTGAGAAGGTTTATGAGATAGGCAGAGTTTTTCGCAATGAGGGCATGGATACGAGACACAATCCCGAGTTTACCCTGCTCGAGCTTTATCAGGCATATACCGACTTTGAGGGAATAATGAACCTGACAGAGGAGCTTATCCGTACTGTGGCAAAGAATGTCCTCGGTACGGAAAAGATAAGCTATGCCGGCATAGATATCGATCTCGAAAAGCCCTTTGCGAGAATGAAGATGGTTGATGCCGTGAAGCTTTATTCGGGCGTTGACTTTGATAAGATTACCACTCTCGAGGAGGCAAGAGCCGCCGCAGAGGAGCATCATATCGAATATGAGGAGCGCCACAAGATAGGCGATATAATAAACCTCTTCTTCGACGAATATGTTGAGGAAAAGCTTATTCAGCCTACATTTATCACACATTATCCTGTTGAAATTTCTCCTCTCGCAAAGAAGGACCCCGCGGATACGAGATATACACAGCGCTTTGAACTTTTCATAGTCGGCAGAGAGCACGGAAATGCTTTCTCCGAGCTTAATGACCCGATAGACCAGCGCGAGCGCTTTGAAGCGCAGGCGCTGCTCAAAGCGCAGGGCGACGAGGAGGCTTGCGATATAGACGACGACTATATCTGCGCACTCGAATACGGGCTTCCTCCCACGGGCGGTCTCGGCATAGGAATAGACAGACTTGTAATGCTTCTTACGGGAGAAGAAAATATTCGCGATGTTATCCTTTTCCCGACGATGAAGCCGCTTACGGACGGCAAAAAGAAGAACGACGAAGCAAAGGATGATGAGCCGAAGGCAGAGGAAAAATCCGAGCCCGAGGTCATTGATTTCTCAAAGGTTGAGATAGAGCCGCTTTTCAGGGATTATGTCGATTTTGAAACATTTGCAAAGTCGGATTTCAGAGCGGTCAAGGTGCTTGCCTGTGAGGCTGTTCCGAAGTCGAAGAAGCTTCTGAAATTTACTCTCGATGACGGCACCGGCGAAAACAGAACGATACTCAGCGGTATTCATCCCTTCTATGAGCCGGAGGAGCTTATCGGCAAAACCTGCATCGCCATTACAAATCTTCCTCCCAGAGCGATGATGGGTATAGAATCCTGCGGAATGCTTATAAGTGCGGTTCATCACGAGGAGGGCGAAGAGAAGCTCCATCTCCTGATGGTTGACAATCATATTCCCGCAGGCGCAAAGCTTTATTGAAAGAAAAATACCGATTTATGAAAGGAGCAGGCTATGAAAAAATGGCTTGAGAATTACTGGTACCATTACAAATGGCACACGCTTATCGGCGGTGCTGCGATAATTCTTGCCGTCGTGCTCATAGTCCAGCTTGCCGCAAAGGTAAATTACGATGCGCTTTTCATGTATGTCGGCGATGATTATATTTCGGCGGTGCAACATTCCGAGATAGTGAAAGCTCTCGAAGATGTCTGCCCGGATACTACGGAAAACGGGAAAACGGAAATAAACTTTTCACGCACGGCATATGTCGGGAAGGCAACGAGTGCTTCGGATGCGCAGATAAATGCCGCAGGCGAGGACTTTCTTTCCACGATGCTCCATCAGCCGTATTATATCTATTTTATAAGAAAAGATGCCTACGAGCGCTGTAAGGACGCTTTCGTTCCGCTTTCCGATATTTTCGGCGAGAATATTCCCGAGAGTGCATACGACGACAAGGGAATAGTTTTCTCAAAAACCGCTTTTCATGATAGCAATCCGGCCTTTTCCTGCCTTTCCGATGATGTTGTGATAGCACTGAAGGAAAAGCCGTATATCTTTTCGATTTTCGGCAGGCAGAGGAGGGCGGAGGCGAAATCTTTTTCAGCACATCTCGAAATTTTCAAAAGCATCGTGCTTTATGAAAAATAAATCGTTTTTTGTGAATAAAAATAAAGATTTATATTGACAAATCTGCACTTTTATGATATTATGTATAGGCGTTCAAAAAAGAATGCCTACCGCGGGTGTAGTTCAATGGTAGAACTCCAGCCTTCCAAGCTGGTCGCGTGGGTTCGATTCCCATCATCCGCTCCAATGTGCCTTTAGCTCAGCTGGATAGAGCAACTGCCTTCTAAGCAGTAGGTCGGGGGTTCGAGTCCCTCAAGGCACGCCATATGGTGGATATAGCGCAGTTGGTTAGCGCGTCAGGTTGTGGCCCTGAAGGCCGTCGGTTCGAATCCGATTATCCACCCCATACAAAAAAAGTGCGGCATATTTTATAATATGTCGCTTTTTTATGAAAATTTTTAATGATTTTTTTGGAGACAGAGAGATGAAAAAGTATTTGATGTCAGATAAGCTGGTTCCTGTTCATTCCGATATACGAGGACCTATTTTTGTAGAAGCGCTTGAAATGCAGAAGAAGGGCATTTCCGTGCTCAAGCTCAATACCGGAAATCCTGCGGCTTTCGGCTTTAAAATGCCCGAGAGTGTGCGTCGCGCTCTCTCGGAAAATATGGACAAGGCAGTAGGATATTGCGATTTCCGCGGAATGACGGAGGCAAGAGAAGCTATCTGCACATATGAGAGCGGAAAGGGAATAAAAGGCATTACGCCCGACGATGTTTTCATCGGAAACGGCGTAAGCGAGCTTGCCTCTATGCTGACGGCTGTAACGCTGAATTTCGGCGATGAATTTCTCATTCCTTCGCCGAGCTACTCTCTGTGGACAAATTCGGCTTATATCGCCGGAGCAAAGCCTGTTTTCTATACCTGTGACGAAAGCTCGGACTGGTATCCGGATATAAATGATATCAAATCAAAAATTACGGACAAAACACGGGCTATCCTCATAATAAACCCGAATAACCCGACAGGTGCGCTTTATCCGCCGGAAATTCTTCTTGAGATAGTGAAGATTGCGCGCGAGCATAATCTTATTATTTTCTCGGACGAGATATACGACAGGCTCGTGATGGACGGAAAAGTGCATACATCGACTGCGGCGCTCGCGGGCGACGATGTCGTCTGCGTCACGCTGAACGGACTCTCGAAATCGCATTGCCTCTGCGGCTTCCGCTGCGGCTGGCTTGTGCTCTCGGGAAATAAGAGCACATATGCAGATATAATGCAGGGGCTGGTGAAATACGCCTCTATGCGTCTCTGCGGTAACGCGCTGACACAGCTTGTCATACCCGCCGCGCTTGCCGACGACGAATATACGAAATCCATGATAATTCCCGGAGGCAGGCTCTATGAACAGCGCGAGGCTACGGCACGCGGGCTTTCGGGGATAGACGGCATAACTTATGTGAAAAACAGCGCCGCCTTCTACATGTTTCCGAGGCTTGACAAGGCACGTTTCGGCATAAAGGACGACAAAAAATTTGCGATGGATCTGCTCCATGAAAAGCATATCCTCATCGTACCGGCAAGCGGCTTTGACTGGGACGGAAACGACCATTTCCGCATAGTAATGCTCCCCGAGGCGGAGATTCTCTCACGCGCGATAGCCGATATAGGAGATTTTCTCTCGGAATATCATCAGAAATAAACCGTAACCAAGGATAAAATATACTGAAATGAAAAGAAAACTGCTCCCACAGGTGGATATGACCTCGGGTCGTATTCTGCCGAATGTCATCGCTTTTGCGATACCGCTGATAATAACCAGCTATCTCCAGCTCCTCTACAATGCCGCCGACCTTGTGGTCGTCGGAAAATGGGCGGGAGATGCATGTCTTGCCGCCGTCGGTGCAACAGGCTCTACGATAAATCTTCTGCTCAATGTATTTCTCGGGCTTTCAGTCGGAGCCGGTGTTGTTTTTGCCAATTATTACGGCGCGCAGGATAAGGATGGCTGCCACAGAACCTTGCATACGGCTGTTCTTGTCGCTCTTATCAGCGGCATTTTCATCGGCGGCATTGCCATAATTCTCGCTCCGGAGATGCTTCGCGCACAGGATGTTCCGGAGGAGGTGCTTCCTCTCGCGGTAGTCTATATACGCATATATTTTGCCGGTGCACCGGTGAATATACTCTACAATTTCGGTGCGTCAATAATGCGTGCTTCGGGAGATACGAAGCGCCCGCTCTATTTTCTTACGCTCGCCGGAATGATAAATGTCATTTTCAATCTTATATTTGTCATATGCTTCAAGATGACTGTAGACGGTGTTGCGATAGCCACTATAATCTCGCAGGCTATATCCGCTGCGCTCGTCATTATTTCCCTGATGAAAAATGAGGGAATGTGCCGCCTCAGCATGAGGGAGCTGAAAATACATAAAGCGGAGCTTTCCAAAATAATAAAGATAGGCGTTCCCGCAGGGCTCAACGGCGTTATCTTCTCGATATCCAACCTCATCATACAGACTGCGGTGAACAGCTTCGGCAAGGTGGCTATGTCCGGCGTTACGGCGGCATCAAATATAGAGGGCTTCACCTATCAGACGATGAACGGATTTTCTCAGGCGGCGATTGCTTTCTCAGGTCAGAACTACGGCGCAAAGAAGCCCGAGCGAATGAAAAAAATACTCGTGCATTGCCTTGCACTTGCGGCGGTATCGGGACTTGCGCTCTCAATAGTATCGTATATTCTCGGCAGACCCCTGCTGAAGATTTATACGGATACGCCGGAGGCGATAGACTACGGCATGCTCAGACTGAAGCTTTTTGCCTTCACATATTTCATGCACGGCATGGCAGAGGTTCTGCTCGGCATGGTAAGAGGATGGGGCAGGTCGCTTACACCGACCATCGTTTCGCTTACCACAATATGCGTTTTCCGCATAGCATGGATTTATACCGTTTTTGCGCAGTTCCATGACGATATCATGTGGCTCTATCTCGCGTACCCGATTTCGTGGGCGCTGGAGCTTGCGGGCTTCTTCATTTATTATCTCATAGTGCAGAGAAAGATGAAGCGCGAGCTTATGCCGAATATATAAAATAAAATACAAGGGAGAATGAAAAGATGACGCTCATAATAGCCGAAAAGCCCAGTCTGGCAAGAAATATTGTTGCCGGAATAGGCAAAATGACAAAGAAAAACGGCTACTACGAGGGATGCGGTTACATTGTAACTTGGGCATTCGGTCATCTTTTTTCTTTATGCGATATCGAGGATTATCAGGAGAAGCCGTCTGGCAAATGGACTATGGAGGGGCTTCCTTGTTTCCCCGAGAAATTCCGATTTGCGCTTCGCAAAAATGCGGAAAAGCAGATTGATGAAGGCGTAAAAAAGCAGTTTGAAACGATAAAGGCGCTCTGCCTGCGGCAGGATGTCGATATCATCGCAAACGCGGGAGACGCGGACAGAGAGGGAGAAATCATAGTCCGTCTCTGCATAGAAAATGCCGGTGCGGAGGGAAAAAGTCTTGTTCGTCTGTGGCTTCCGGATCAGACTCCGCAGACTGTCGCTTCGGCACTGCGCGATATGAAGAGCGAGCGTGAATACGACAATCTTGCAAATGAGGGCTTTGCGCGAACATATATCGACTGGCTCTATGGCGTGAATCTGACGCGTTTTGCCACGCTGAAAACAGGCACACTGCTTCGCGTCGGCAGAGTAATAGTGCCGATAGTAAAAGCGATATACGACCGCGACAAGGCTATATCGGGTTTCACGCCGGATATCTACTATGCGATATCGAGCGCCGAGGAGACAAACGGCGAAAAGATAGAGCTGACGAGCAAAAACAAGTTTGAGAAGAAAGACAAGGCTAAGGCGGAGAAGCTCTGCGCCGAATACAACGCGGAGAAAGCCATCGTCACGGACAAGAAGAGCAAGAAAGATACGATAAACCCCGGCAAGCTCTATTCGCTCTCAAAGCTTCAGAATGTGCTCGGCAAAAAGTACAAGATGCCCATGGAGGAGAGCCTTGCGATAGTTCAGCGACTCTATGAGCAGGGGTATCTCACATATCCGAGAACAAACTCGGAATACCTCGCCACGGCTGAAAAGGATAAGATAAAGAAGATACTCGAAAACATATCAAAAATGGGCTATCCTGTAGCATTCAAGGATAAGAAAACCATCTTTGACGATTCCAAAATAGAATCACACTCGGCGCTGACGCCGACTTACAAGATACCCGATAAAAATGCGCTCTCGCAAAACGAAGCAAAGGTGTATTCCACGGTATTCCGTCGCTTTGTCGCGGTATTCTGCTCTGAGGAATGCCGATGCGAAAAGACCGAAATAAAGATAAAGGTCGGAGAGAGAGAAGAGTTTATCCTCAAAGGCACCGTGATAACTGAAAAGGGCTGGACAAAATACGACGATTTCTCGCAGAAGGACAAGATACTGCCGAAGCTCGAAAAGGGCGACGAGGTGAATACTCTTTTCCGTCCGATAGAAAAAGAGACAAACCCGCCGAAGCACTATACTATAGAGACGCTCAATAATTATCTGAAAAATCCCTTCAAGGAGGACAAAGCAGCAGCGGCAGAGGCGGCAAGCGAGGAGGCGGTTGCCGACTCCGCAGGTGCAGAGGAAGCCGACGGCGACGACACCGAGGACTATAAGGCGATATTTGAGGGACTGGAACTCGGCACGGAGGCTACGCGCACCGGAATCATTGACAATGCGATAAAGAGCGGCTATATCGCGCTGAAAAAGGATGTATATACCATCCTGCCCGCGGGCGAATTTCTCATAGAATCGCTTGTCAATATGCAGATATCCATGGATAAATACAAGACAAGCGAGATGGGTCAGGCACTCAAAAAGGTTTTTCGCGGCAGTATCACAGTGGGCGACAGCATCGCTCTTGCCGAAAAGAATATAGCCGATGTTTTCACGCGGCGCGACGATGCGCCCGAGGTGGAAACCGATACGGGCTTCTACGGTGATGAAATCGGAAAATGCCCGCTCTGCGGCAAGCCTGTCATTCGCGGGCGCTACGGCTACGGCTGCACCGGCTATAAGGACGGCTGCAAATTCAAGATAAGCGGGTTTATCTGCAAGCGTACCATTTCAAAAACGAATGCAAAAATGCTGCTCGAAAGCGGAAAAAGCTCAAAAATCAAGGGCTTTATCTCCAAAGCGGGCAAGCCGTTTGAAGGATATCTCGTAATGGATGCCGAGGGAAATATAAAATTTGATTTTTCAAATTGATTACGCAAAAAGAAAATTAGTGCGAGACTATAGACTTTGGCGATAATTTATGGTATGATATAATTAACCTATGTACACAGAGGAAAAATATAAGATGACGAGACAGGAAAAAATACGCAATTTTTCTATAATAGCGCATATAGACCACGGCAAGAGTACGCTTGCGGACAGACTTCTGGAATCAACGCAGAGTGTTGCCAAGCGCGATATGGAGGATCAGCTCCTCGACAATATGGATATAGAGCGCGAACGCGGAATAACAATAAAAGCCCGCGCCGTCAAGGTAAATTACAAGGCGGCTGACGGCGAGACATATGAATTCAATCTCATCGATACTCCCGGACATGTCGACTTCAATTATGAGGTTTCACGTTCGCTGAAGGCTTGCGAGGGTGCGCTTCTCGTCGTCGACGCGACGCAGGGAATAGAAGCGCAGACTCTGGCAAATACTTATCTTGCGCTTGAAAACGATCTCGAGATAATTCCTGTCATAAACAAAATAGACCTGCCGAGCGCGGATATAGATGGTGTGCGCGGCGAGATAGAGGATATCATCGGAATCCCCGCAGAGGATTGTCCCGCGGTTTCAGCAAAGACGGGACTAAATATCGGCGATGTGCTGGAGCATATCGTTTCCGACATTCCGGCACCCGAGGGCGATGAAAATGCGCCGCTCAAATGCCTAATATTCGATTCTTATTACGATTCATACCGCGGTGTCGTCGTTTATGTGCGTGTCAAGGACGGTGCCGTGCGCGCGGGAATGAAGATACGCATGATGAATACCGGTGCGGAATTTGAGGTGGTAGATGTCGGCTATATGTCAGCCTTCGGTCTTGTTCCGGCGGAAAGCATTCGCGCGGGAGAGGTCGGATATATCACTGCGAGCATAAAGAATGTAGCCGATACGCGCGTGGGCGATACCGTCACCGATGCGGAAAATCCCACGGCAGAGCCTTTTGAGGGCTTCAAGCAGGCGCTCCCGATGGTTTTCGCGGGAATATATCCCGCCGACGGTGCGAAATATCCCGATCTTCGCGATGCGCTCGAAAAGCTCCGCCTCAACGATGCGGCGCTCACCTTTGAACCCGAAACGAGTATCGCGCTCGGCTTCGGCTTCCGTTGCGGCTTCCTCGGTCTGCTCCATATGGAGATTATCGCCGAGCGACTGGAGAGGGAATTCAATCTCGACCTCGTCACGACTGCGCCGAGCGTTATTTACAAAGTGCAATACAAGAACGGGGAAGAGAAATATATCGATAACCCTGCTGTATACCCCTCTCCCGATGAGATAGCGGCGGCATACGAGCCTGTGGTGAAGGCAAGCATTATCACGCCGACTGACTATGTAGGCGGCATAATGGACCTCTGCAAGGACAGGCGCGGCATTTTCGCCGATATGAAGTATATAGATAAAAACCGCGTGGAGCTTCATTATACGCTGCCGCTCAATGAGATAATATACGATTTCTTTGATGCGCTCAAGAGCCGGAGCAAGGGTTATGCTTCGCTTGACTATGAGCTTGCGGGATATGAAGAAAGCAGACTTGTAAAGCTTGATATTCTACTCAATCTCGAGGTAGTGGATGCACTTTCGTTTATAGTTCATGCAGATAAGGCATATTCGCGCGGCAGAAAGATAGTCGAGGCGCTGAAGGAAAATATACCGCGTCAGCTCTTTGAGGTGCCCGTGCAGGCGGCGATAGGCGGCAGAGTCATCGCCCGCGAAACAGTCAAGGCTATGCGCAAGGATGTGCTGGCAAAATGCTACGGCGGCGATATCACACGAAAGAAGAAGCTGCTCGAAAAACAGAAGGAAGGAAAAAAGCGCATGAGAAAGCTCGGCTCTGTGGAGGTTCCGCCGGAGACATTCATGGCGGTGCTGAAGCTGGACGAGGAATGAGCGCGGTCTCTCGAAATGGCTGATAAACTTTTGGGCTTATATATCCATGTTCCTTTTTGCATAAGAAAATGTGCATACTGCGACTTTTATTCCGTACCGTATAATCCTGATGCTATGACGGCATATGCGCGCGCGCTGGCGGCGCAGATAAGGCGGGCAAAGCCCTATGCGCACGGGAGAAAAGCAGATACGGTATATTTCGGCGGGGGAACGCCTTCGCTCCTATCCGAGAGCGATGCGGCACTCATAATCTCGGCACTGCGCGAGACCTTCGATATAACCCGCGATGCGGAGATAACGCTTGAGACCAATCCGGGAACGGTGAACAGTGCCTCGCTTTCCGCTTTTCACTCAGCGGGCGTAAACAGGCTCAGTATCGGCATGCAGAGCGCATCGGATGCGGAGCTGAAGCTGCTTTCGCGCATACATACGCGCGAGGATTTTGAAAACACATATCTGCTTGCCCGCATGGAGGGCTTTGACAATATCAGCTTTGATATAATGTACGCGCTCCCATGGCAGAGCGAGGAGCGGCTTGCCTATACAGTGAGCTATGCGCTGGAGCTTTCGCCTGAGCATATATCGTTTTACGGGCTGAAGCTTGAGATGGGAACGCCTTTCGGCATTAATCCCGAGATAGCGGCACATATTCCGGATGAAGATACGCAGGTGGCGATGTATACGAAATCCGCGGAAAGCTTTGAGAGGCGCGGTTATAAGCAATATGAGATAAGCAATTTTGCAAAGGCGGGGCGCGAGAGCAGGCATAATCTCAAATACTGGAGGAGTATGGATTTTCTCGGCTTTGGTCCCGGCGCACACTCGTTTATAGACGGCAGACTCTTTTCGTATAAGAAGGACATAAAGCTTTTTCTCGGCACTGAAAACGACACGATACTGACGGAGCAGTCAAATACCCCGACAAAAAGCGAGCTCGAGACGCAATATGTGATGATGGCTTTCCGCACGTCTTACGGTGTTGATACAGACGATTGGGGCAAGCGGTTCGGCGGAAACTTCGCTCTGAAATATTATAAAAAAATGAAGCCGTTTATAGATAAGGGCTTCATTATACAGGGCGACGGGAGCTTTCGTCTCTCACGCGAAGGGATGCTTGTTTCAAATTATATTCTCAGCGAAATTTTGGATTTTAATTAAGAAAAGGAGCTATAAAAATGAAAAAGGTTATTTCTCTTGCACTGGCACTCATGATGCTTTTTCTCTTTGTTTCATGCGGAAAAGGAGAGGAGCAGAGCATACCGAGTATGATTAAAGCCGCATACAAAGGGCTTGAAAGCGAAACATGGATAAGGAGCATACCGAGGGCAAAAAAGTTTACCGCCTCCGGCGAGCACGCGGATTACGATACAAAATATCGTATAGGAATTTCGGCAGAATCCATGGATAAGTATATCGAGGAGGCGTATTATTCCTGTCCCGATATTCAGCCGAACACTTATGAGCTTACCATGGTGAAGATAAAGGAAGGCGTTTCCGCGGAGCCGCTCATGCATGAGATGGTAAAGGGAGCTGACTTGTATAAGTGGATATGCATGGGTGCCGATCAGGCGGCAGGCGCATATTTCGGCGACTATATCGTAATGGTGCTCGGAAGCACTGAACAGATAGACGCGGTTTTTGCTTCGTTTAAGAAGCTGCATCCGGATATGAGCGAGGTATTTTACAGAATCGAAAGAGAAAAATGAAAACAGCCGAATAAAACGAAAAATCTCCTGCGGATATCCGCGGGAGATTTTCGGTTTATAATTGAAATGCGCTTTTGCTTTGCTTACCTGCCGGAAAATACTTTTTCCGGCAAAAATAAAAAATGCATCAGGTGAGAATGATGCATTTTCATATATGCGGAATGACTTACGCTTTGTTGAGCATCTTTGTGAATCTGCTCTTTTTTCTTGCGGCGTTGTTCTTGTGAAGAATACCGCGTGCTACCGCCTTGTCTATCTTGCGAACTGCTTCCTTGTAGGTAGCCTTTGCAAGCTCCATATCGCCTGCTGCGATAGCAGCCTCATACTTCTTCATAGCCGACTTGAGCGAAGTCTTGAACATCTGGTTCTGAAGAGTTTTGGTCTTGATAACGAGCACGCGCTTTTTAGCTGACTTAATGTTCGGCACTGTGATTCACCTCCTTGATTTCGGCATTGCGGCTGTTTTTCATGAGAGGGTGAAAAATTAGCCGTTTTTCCGCGTTTACCTGAATATAATACCATCTTTGAACGCAAATATCAATAGGTTTTAGAAAAAAATATTTATTTTTTTATATTTTTTTGAAATTTTTTCCGAGAATGGCTTTTGACGCTATTTTAATGTTGCATTTTTTTGCAGAATGTGATAATATATTACAGTATGGCAATAATCTGTCTGTCATAAATTTATTTTTCGGGTAGTGTCTCATGAATAAATTCTTAAAAAGTGCATATTTCAAGGCATTGCTTGTCGTTTCGGCGATTGCCGTTGTGATGCTCGGAAAAGAAGTGGCGGGCTTCGTCCTTTTCCTGAATATTATCGGCTTCGTGCTCATTGCATGTAAGGAAACGGCGGTGTCATTTCTGCCTTTCATGCTCGCCTGTACCTTTGTCGTGAAATGCTATGATTCCTTCTCGCTTTTCGCGCCGCTCTGGTGGGCATATATTTTCCCGCTCTGCGCCGTCGCTTTTCACTTTATCTATTACAGAAAAGAGCATCGCTTCGCCATAGGGCAGAGCTTTTACGGCATCATTGCCGTCGCCGTGGCGGTTACGCTCGGCGGCGTCGGAAAAATCTCGGCGGCGGAATATTTCTCTCCCATGGCGCTTTACTATGTATTCGGGCTGGGCATCGGCATGGCAGGTATATATCTGCTCCTGAAATCATCTTTTATTGAATATAAAGGATATAGCTCACGGAAAAATTTTATATATGATATGTATATAATAGGGCTTTTTGCCTGTTTTATGATACTGCATCACTACGCGATAAATCTTCGGACGACACTGCTTGAGCATAAGCCGGCAAATATTCAGTGGAGCAACAATATCTCGACTATACTCATGCTTGCAATGCCGGTGCCGCTTTTCTTTACGAAGAAGCACTTTGCTCATATTTTTTCTTCACTGCTCATATATGCCTGCGCGGTGCTCAGCGACAGCAGAGCGGGACTCATCCTCGGCACGGTCGAGATGATTATCTGCCTTATTCCATTCATCGGCTTTGGCAGGAGCCGCGCACGCATGATGATACGCTTTGCTTTTGTAATATGCTCGGCTGTGGCGGGATATTTTATATTGTCAAAAATCTGGTCGCTTCTGTACAGTGAGAATTTCATCAGGGACAATGAGGCGAGAGTAAAGCTCATTTACCGCGCCATAGACGATTTCCGCGGCAGTCCGATATTCGGCATAGGTCTCGGAAACAGAGCAAATACGGATATCTATCCATCATCCGTGATGGGAACGATATGCTGGTATCACATGATGATACCGCAGATATTCGGCAGTATGGGTGTTGTCGGCGTGCTTGGCTACGGATATCAGCTCGTGGCAAGGTTTATCCTCGTGCTCAGAAAGAGGAGCGCCGAGGCGATAACACTCGGACTTTCATATTTCGGGCTTTTTCTCATGTCGCAGGTAAATCCCGGGGAGTTCTGCCCGCTGCCGTATGCGCTTGTCGCCACGCTGATATTTGTGCTTGTCGAATCGTGCGAAAACGCTCGCAAAAAGCCGACCGAAGAGGAAAGTTGACACTTTTACATATATTTTCGGCTTTTTGGTTGACATGACATATTATTTGTGATATAATTTATATGTTTAATAATCCTTACTTATTTTTGAACGGAGTGTAGAAATGGAACTTAATTTAAAGGATATCGTATCTCTTTTGCTTTCCAAGCTGTTTGTCATCATACTCGTGGTATTATTATGCGCCGGCGTCGGCTGTGCATATACTTATTTTGCCGTCGACCCGACATATGCTGCATATACGAAGCTTGTCGTCAGAAATAAAGATGGTGTTGCAACAGGCGTTACATCGAGCGACCTTGCGGCTTCGCAGAGCCTTGTAAATACCTGCATGGACATATTGACAACAGAAGATTTCCTTGATCATGTTTCCGCAAAGCTCGAATCTAAATACACCGGCGTCACAAATGCCTATATCAAAAAGCACATGACGCGCAAGCATGTCACCGATACGGAAATATTCGTTGTCCAGATTACCACGACCGACCCGAAGCTCTCCTACGATATAGCAAATGCCATTTCCGACCTCGCGCCGGATCTCATTCCGAAAACAATAACAGTAGGTGAGCTTCGCCTGATAGACAGGGCGCGTGTACCGGAAACATCGTCTTGGCCCATAGCGAGAAACACTGTGCTCGGTGGTCTTGCGGGTGCTGTTATCGCGATAGCAATAATTATAATAAAAGATATGCTCGATACGACGATAAGAACCAAGAAGGATCTCGAGGATAAATTTGAAGATATCCCTGTAATAGGCACGATACCCGGAATCAAACAGCGCTGACGGAGGATAAAATGAGAAAATCATCATTTCTTAAGAAAAGCAATAATAAAGTAAACAACGGTACGAGCGCAAAGTTTTACCGCACACTCATAATAAACGACAATATGCCCTTTGCCGTTGTCGAATCGTACCGCTCGCTCAAGACAAACCTGCTCTATATCCCGATAGAGGCGAAATGCAAGAAATTTGTATTTACAAGCGCTGTCCCGGGCGAGGGCAAAACGCTTGTTTCCATCAATACGGCGATCAGCCTTTCGCAGAGCGACCTCAAGGTGCTTCTCATAGACGGCGATATCAGAAAGCCGAGAGTGAGAACGGCGCTTGACCTCAGCGAGGGTCACGGACTCTCCGAGTATCTCTCGGGGCAAGATGCCGAGCCGAATATAAGAAAGACTTCGTTCCAGAACCTCTATGTGCTCACATCGGGCAAGAGCGTTCCTTTCACGGCGGAGCTTCTTTCCTCCGAGGCGATGAATACCTTCCTCAAAAAGGTAGAGACAATGTTTGACTATGTCATAATAGATACCCCTCCGCTCACGGTTGTGCCGGACGCTCTCTCGCTTGCCGACAGGACAGACGGCTATCTCATAGTAGCAAGAGCGGATTACAGCGATACCGAAAACACGGCTGCCGCAGTTGAAAATATCAAAGCGGTAGGCGGAAGGGTTCGCGGATTTGTGATAGATAATCTCAATTACAAGAAGAGCGGCAGATACGGCTACGGACGCTATGGCCGCTACGGCAAATACGGATACTCGAAATACGGTTATTCCAAGTACGGATATTCAAACGGATACGGAAGCGACGGCAGTGATTCCGGAGAGGCAAAATGATTACTCTCGGCGAAAAAGGAGCAATGACCGATTTTCACAGCCATATAATCCCGCGGCTTGACCACGGCAGCGGCAGTGTGGAAACGAGCCTATGGCAGATAAATGCGGCAAAAAAGGCAGGTATATCACGCATCGTGGCGACATCGCATTTCTATGCAAACGCCATAGATGTACCGGGATTCTATGCGTTGAGAGAAAAGTGCTTCGGCGAGCTCCGGCGCGCACTTCCTCCTGATGCTCCCGAGATAATACTCGGGGCAGAGGTGCTTGTTTTTGAAAATCTTGACCGTATGCCTTATGTGGAAAAGCTCTGTATCGCGGGGACAAATGTTTTCCTTGCAGAGCTTCCCATGAATTCCGTGGACGATTCCATAGCGGATACCATTCACCATCTCATCCGCCGCGGTCTTGATGTTGTGCTTGCCCATGCCGACAGGTATGATACGGATATAATAGATGCCTGTGTCGATGTCGGGGCGAAGATTCAGCTCAATGCCGACGGGCTTCTCGAACATCGGAACAGAAAAAGATGTCTGCGCTGGATAGAAGAGGGCAGTGTATACGCGCTCGGAAGCGACATACACGGAAAAGGGAAAAACTATGAATATTTCAGGAAAGCAATCAGGATACTCGGCGGTCGCAGTGCCGAAATTTTCGCAAAGACAAATGCTTTACTGAAAAAATAAAAATAATGCTGTCTCCATATCAATGGGGACGGCGTTGCTTTGTTTATAAGGGTATTTTGATATGAAAAAAATAAACTTTATGGTTTCATCATCGGCAAAAAGCGAGCATTTTGCGCTTTGGCAGGCTTGCTTTGGTGACACGCACGAGGAAATAAAGCTTTTTCTCCGAGCCGCTGACAGTTCCTTGCTTGCCGAATGCAGAGATGGCGATGAGCTTGCGGGAATGGCACTGCTTGTGCCCGCAACCGTGCGCGGCAAGCCCGCGTACTACGGCTATGCCGTATGCACGGCGGAGAAGCACCGCAAAAAGGGCGTCTGCCGCGCACTGCACGAGGAGATTTTCCGCCTTTGCGACGCGGAGAAAAAGGGATATTTTCTGCATCCCGCAGATACGGGGCTTTTTGCGATATATGCCGGCTTCGGCATGAGACTGTGCGGCGGTTGCCGCTATGCCGAATATGCTTACAGCGGCGTCGGTTTGCTCACAGATGCGCCGAAGCCGCGCCACGCGACGGCGGACGACTTCGCTCGGGACGAGAGCGACATCAGATGGGGCAGGGGACTGCTCGAATACGCCGCCGAACCCGATGAAAACGGAATTTGCCTTTGCTTTCCCGATGGGGCGCTTGCCTATGGAGAGAAGCGGGGCGACGCGCTTACGCTTTCTTTTTCGCAGGGGCTTTGCAGGGAGCATCTCTCGGCGCTTTGCCGCGATACAGCCTGCGGCACGGTAAAAATGAGACTTAACGGCGATGATACGCCGTATCTCATGGGCTACAATCTGCCTTTTGAAAATCTGCATATAGATTTTACTTTTGAATAAGGAGAAAAATTATGGTTTTCACAAGAGAAAATGCAAGAGAATTTAAAAATGCGCCCATGGCGAAATTGCAGGCGGTTTTCGGCGACAGACTTTTCGGCGATGCCTGCGCGACGCCGACGGATACAGAAGCACTTCATGTGGTCGGCGCCTGCGGAATGGAGTTCTATGCGCCCGTTTCGGACTATATACTCAATACGCCCGAGCTTTTCTGCTATATTGCGTCTTTCGGCGCGGCAAATCATCTTTTTGCCTTTGACGGCGGCAACGTGCGCCATTACACCGACGATGGGGAAAAGCTTCTGCCCGAAGATACGGCGCAAGCCCTGATTTCGGTTTACGAAACGGTGATGAAAAGCGGCGGTACAATCGGCAGTGAGGGCGAGCACATAATCGACCTCAAGGGCAACAAGATAGGCACGCATTATGATGTAAACCTGCTCATCGGCAACAGAATAGGCTTTGAATATCCGATGCTGACCACGCCGAAAGGCGCGCTCGATTCGCTCGGCAGAGGCTCATTCCGCGCAGGCGCGGCAAGGCAGGTCACGGCTACGAGATATTCGCTCACGCCCGAGTATAACGGCGAGCCTGTAAACCGCCAGTTTTATATAGTGGAAAACGGCGCGCAGATTTTCTATTCGGCTGATGTAAAGGCAAATATAAAAAGTGCTGTTTGCCGACATTTTCGCAACTATACGGAAATAACATACGAGACGGAATGCGGGCTGAAAATAAAGCGCACGCTTTTCATTCTCCCGCATGCGGACGGTATGCCCGACGCTACCGAGGCGCAGAGAGTAGAGATAGAGAACACAACGGGAAAGAAGCGCAGTCTGCGCATTGTTTTCACGGGAATGTTCGGTCTCACCGCGCCCGAGTCGGCGATGAATGATATAATCTATGCGAGTGTAATATGGGAAAGCGGTGTAATAAAGGCAGACGGAAAGACAATTGCCGTTTCTCCGAGTTCTCATCAGAAGCGTCTGCGTGCCAACAAGCGATTTGCACTCCTGCTGACCGATGAGGGCGAAACGCTCGATGGCTACACGGCTAACTACATCGATTTCATCGGCAACGGCTCTATAGAAAAGCCACAGCGGGTTGCGTGCCTGCCGACTGTCCCCGTGACGAAGATGGTCTCCTTCTATGCTATGGAAAAGGCTTTTTCCGTAGATGCGGGTGCTTCAAGAACGGTTGATTCATATACAGGCTATGTATTTTCACCCGATGCGACAGACGGAGTGCTTTTTGACGCGGTAGGCACACTCGTGAAAAAGTACAAAACCCCCGCGGCACTTGGCAAAACTCTCGAATCGGTAAAGGATTTCGGCAGAAAATATGCGGGCTTTCTGAAGCTGGAAACAGGCGACAGAGACCTTGACACATATGTAAACAACAATCTGCCTTTTCAGGTTTATTATCAGTCATATGTTTCGCGCTCGTTTGCATGGACGCAGAAGGCTTATCGCGAGATAGGCTTCCGCGAGATACAGGATATGTATGCTTCGCTTTACTATATCATAGGCATGGGCGAAAAAAGACTTGCCCGCGAAATGCTCGGCGAATGGATAAAGAACGTCTATGAAATGGGCTATGCAAACCATAATTTCTATGAGACGGGCAAGGAGCCGGGCATGTGCTCCGATGACGGACTGTGGCTCGCGCAGGCGGTTTACCGCTATGTTTCGCTCACGGGCGATAAGGATTTCCTTTTTTGCGAATTTCCCGTTGCCGGCAGTGACAAGAAGCGCACTTTACTTGATACGCTCCTTGCCACGGTCAGATACAGCGGAAAGATTTCCGTCGGCGCGCATGGCATTCCGCTCCTCGACAAATCAGACTGGAACGACTGCCTGAAGCTCGATAACGACTGGATAGACGGCATCGAAAAAGAGAAGAGATATGCGGCGCAGCTCGCGCAGGGCGGCAAATACGGCGACAGATTCATAAGTGAGCATTCCGAGAGCGTAATGAACGCATTCCTTCTGAAAATTGCCTATGACGAGATAGCAGAAATGGCACGCGATGCGGGCATGAAAGAGACGGCGGCAGCGCTTGAAAATGACTGCGCCGCTCTCTGCGAAAATATAAGAAAGCATTGCTGGAAGGGCGATTTCTATGCGCGCGCACTCCTCGGCGGCAAGCGTGACGGCGGCTATACTTACCTCGGCGCAGGCGGCGACGGACTTTCTGCAGATCCCGCGATAAACGGCTCTTATTTTCTCAATTCGTTCAGCTGGTCGATACTTGCGGGCGTGGCAAGCGAGGATGAGATATCGGTGATGCTTGAGAGGGTAAATAAGCATCTCGTCTGCCCGGCAGGCGTGAAGCTTTGCTCTCCCTGCGACCTCGGCAAGCTCGCAACGGGCAATGCCTCAGAGGCATATTTCCCGGGCGACAGAGAAAACGGCGGCACCTTCAAGCATGCGGCTATGATGGCGGCTTCCGCGGCGCTCAAAGCTTCAAAAACGGTGAAAAGCACAGAGCTGGCAAAAGCTCTCGCGGAATTTGCATATTTCGCGCTCGACAGCGTTTTTCCCTACAAAACTCTGCTTCATCCATATAAAACGAAAGGAAATCCGCGCTTCTGCACGCAGTATAACAACAGCATAACAGGCGAAAACATCGGTCCCATGCTCTCGGGAACAGCAAGCTGGCTGAATCTTTCCATGATGGAGCTGCTCGGCTTCGGACTCAGCGGAGAATATCTCGTATTCTCGCCCGTGCTTCCTTTTGAAAGCGAAAAGTCGGACTATACCGTAAATAACGGAGAAACCTCATTCCATGTTCATATAGAGAAGCCGCGCGGCTTTGCAAGAACCGCCGACGGTGCAAAGATGACATTTGACGGCGTGCCTTTCGATGGAAAAATCAAACGCCCCGACGACGGCAAGACGCATGAAGTTAATATTATACTGAAATAAAACAAACCCCCGATGCGCCGCATCGGGGGTTGTCATGCTAATGTATAACTTTGGCACTTTTTGCCCTATTACATTTCCAACATAATGTCTGAAGATTATTTTCTGTTGTACAACCTCCTTTTGATATCGGAATAATATGGTCTATTTCAAGTAATAAATTTGGCTCTGCATAAATGGAGTTTCCACAATTACAGCATGTATAGTTATCACGCTTTTTGATATATTCTCGCAATTTACTTGTCATTAAAGCACGCTGCTCTTTTGAAAATGAATGTGCGGAAAGTTTTCCTTCTAATGCTTTAATTAAGTCCACAATAGTTTCTTCAGTCATTGGCACGGAGAATGTTCTTTTTGCCATACCACCACCGGAAGTGTATGAGAATTTATATTCAACATTAAGCACATTTTCATCTATTCTTGCAAATCCTAATCGGGAATAGAAGCCTTCTTCATCATTTATCATAACATATTCAGGCACATTGCCGAGATATTTTTGATATTCTATTTTATAGTTATCAATAATTTGCTTGGCATCTTTTAGTGTTTCAAGCTCACCGATAAGCTGATGTAGCTTTTGAATTTGTTCGGGATATAATTCTTTATTAGAATAGAAGTTTTTTATTACATAATCAAGAGGGTGATTTTCGGCACTTGCAAATATTGTTGCAGATACTTCAGCTGTAAAAGGCGATATTGTCTTTTTATATGGGCGAACATATTTGTACTCGTCTTCATTGATTGTTTCGTTGCGGATTACTTTTGTGCCAAATAGATGAGAAATAGCGTTAACTTTTTCTGTGATGTATTCGTTAAATTCTCTTTGAGAGTTCATCAAAGTTTCACAAGCTTTTTTAACTTTTAAAAATTCGTCGGAATTATAATAGTCAAGAATTTTCTTGTTTTTCACTACAATTTTGTTTATTTCGTTACCAATTTGCCTGATAACTTTTTCGACTATATCCCACTCTTCGGTATCAACCGTTTTTATTCTTTTTATATTTGCAACGGCTCTATCTAATAGTTGTTCAATTAAATCATCTAATTGCTCTACGCTACCATTTATGAACAAAAGCTCTCTTTTTTTATTTGCAAAATCAATGATATTATTTATGCTATTGTAGTATTGATGTTGCTTTTGCATGAGAGATTCTTTTTGTTGGTCTTTTAAATACTGATTATATTCAGATTTGTTCATAAGCAGATAAGGGTTTTCTTCAAGTCTGCTTATGTCGCTTAAGCATAATTCTATTTCTTTTGAACCTAAATCATTTCCGGCAGTTGATATGTATGTAACCTTTATTCTGTAAGCATCTGCACTTTTTATAATCATTTTTATATCGTAAGCAAGTTTTTCATATTGCGAACGCTGTTTGTATTCATTATTTTTCAAAAATTCACGCAAAGTTTTAGCTATCTCGCCTTTTTCTTCAAGTATTAGTCTTGCTTGCTCAAGTTTCTCACTATGCTCTTTGAAAAACTTTATTTCATCATATTTGTCAAGTGCAGAACGACTTTTTACAATTATATCTTCATCAAAATATGATACAACATCCCAATCTGAAAATTGTAGCTTTTTTAATACTTCAGTTTCTAATTTGGTATATAATTTTAACTGTATACATTTAATCCAAAAAACAATAACCGCAATAGTCGTTGCAATTAAAATTATAATAAGCATGGTAGTAGATTCGTATGTATCAAATGGCATTACATGTTCCTCAAATTTTTATTTTTAATCATCGTTTCTTTGGCTTCGGTTCGGGGAGCTCGTCGTATATCGCGCGGAAAAGCGCGGTCATGAAATCCCTGTCGTCGATATTTTCCGCGAGAAGCATCTCTTTTGCGCCCTCGTATGGTGCTTCGAGCGGCGCGCCATGCATCATGGCAAAGGCGCTTTTCACTGGTTTTATCAGCATTCGGTTGTCACAGAGATAAGCCGCGATTTTGCCGCCGTAATATATGATATATTCGCCCATCATCTGCCTGTATGTTATCCCGTCGAGGTCGGAGAGCTGATCGAGAACAAAATTCAGAAATTCCTTGCTTGTAGCCATTTTTACTCCTTATCCTGCGATGTAATCAACTATTTTTGTCGCGCCGTCCTTGGGCAGACAGCGATTTTGCGCTTCGAGCATCTTTTCGGCAAGGGTGCTGTCATAGATGAGCCTGTCGGCAAAGCGTGCGGCTTCGTCTTCGTTTTCGGCAAAGAGCGACATCCCGTGATTTTCGAAAAATTCCGCATTTTTTGTTTCCACGCCCGGGATAATCATGGTATGTACGAAAGGCACACCGAGCACGCCGGCCTCGGAGCTGGAAATACCGCCCGCTTTTGAAAGCAGAACATCGGCGGCGCTCATATAAAGTGCAACCTTATCCGTAAAAGGAACGGCAATAACGCCGTCGCCGTGAAATTCGTCATCGAGCGCCGCGCGGAGCTCTTCATTTCGCCCGGGCAGAACACAGAGCAGAGAATTTCCGTCGGGAATGCGCCGAAGCTTTTTACAGAGAGAAATCGCATCTCCGCAGCCTATTCCGCCCGTCATGATGAGATATATTTTTTTCTCTGCCGGAAGCCCGAGCATTTCACGCGCGGCGGATTTTTCGGTTTTTACGGTGAATTTAGCGGAAACAGGCATACCTGTGGCGATAAGCTTTTCTTCGGGAATGCCCGCGGCAATGCACTCCGTGCGCACATCCTCATGAGGGACAAAATAAGCATCCAGCTCTGTTTCCGCAAGAAAAGGAATGCAGGTATAATCAGAGAGAACGCCATATATTTTCGTTTTGCATTTTCCATGACGGCGCAGATAAGTGAGCGTTTCCATGGGAAAGAGATGCGAGCAGACAACGGCATCATAAGCTTTTTCCGCGATGAAATCATCAAGCTCTGCGGCGTGGCGTATATTTGCAAGATAGATGGGTGATGTAACGCCCGAGGAGCTGAACATGGCTCCCGCATGATACATCATACCGAAAAGCTCCGGGGTTTTTGACGAGATTTTATTTAATATTTTATCGAAGCTGAGCGGATTGTTGCTTCCGAACATCTGAAGCATATCGAGAAATTCCGCACGGATATTTCTGCGCTCAAGCTCTTCTTTTACGGCGCGAGCGCAATTATTGTGACCCTCACCCGTACTGCAACTTAGAAGCAAAACTTTCATGAAAAAATCTCCTTTTTGTCTTTTGTTTTAATTATAAATGAAAATTGGCGGAAAGTCAAGTGCTTTGCGCGGGTGTTGCATCATGATGATGCGAACAGGTTTATCTATGTCCTGCGCTTTTTTTATTGTGTATGCCGTTCCGCGCGATTTCCCGTCCCAAAAGGCAAAAACCGCATCGGCATAGCCGATTATTTCGAGATTTCGGCGTAGCGGCGCGCCATTGCCGTATCGCTCATAATCGGGGAGAAATTCCGTCAGCTTCAGACCGTGAGCCTTGGCGTATTCTCTCGCGCAGGTGTCTATTCCGCGCGCGCCTCCCGAAACAATCTCGGTTGTTCCTGCCGGCAGATAATCGCCGAGATTCTCTATTTTCAGATTTCGTGAACCTACTACCGCTATTTTCATTTTTTTCTCCTTTGTGCGAATGTATTTTATGATTTTTTCGGGTCGTCGATGGAAATTGACATATACGCGGAGCGTGTGTGTCGGCGTCGCCGAGACAGGGTAACGCCAACTCTTACAAGATAAAGCCCAAGTACATCCAATAGACAAAATAGAAAGTACAAGCTCCATCCCGTTAGCGCACTTACTTAACCCACGATGCCCCGTCTCGGCGACGCCAACACACATGCTTCGCATATGTGTTAATCCCCGCCACACCTTTATATGCGGGCGTGCAGACAATGCGTGCACGAATCTGCTCGGCTCTTTCGTGTGATATGTTCGCACGCGTGGTATAAATGAAGCCGTGTGGAGCGCAAAACCGCTGACTTTCTCTCTGCTCCGTGTCGCACGCACTTGCCACGCATGGCTCGTGCGACTAACTCGTGCACGCGGAAGAAAATTTTTAAGAGGGGGAATGAACCAATGCACGCAGTGCGTTGGTCGGCGTCGCCGAGACAGGGGGAGAAAATCCTCTTAAATGACTTTTGCCGCGCTTTTGGCCGCTCAAAAGCGCGATAAAAGAAAAGTTTCTTTAAGTATCTAACGGGCGAACAATGTTCGCCCCTACCATAATTGAAGTCCCCACTTATGTCTCTTATGCGTCACTTTTTCACTATTATATCACCATTTTCAATATGACGCAATAATGATTGTAAAATTGAGTCATAATAATATCATTATGACTGGAGAAAATTTTATGGAAGATAATATGATACGGTATACACTTCGTACAGATAAAGTCCTTTTCAGAAAATTCAGATATGTAGCTGAATACGAGGGACGCTCGGCAAATAAAGAGATTGAGCAGTTTATCAAGAGGCGCGTAGCCGAATTTGAAAAAGAACACGGCAAGATAAGCATCACCGACCTGATGACAAGGGATTGACAGAAAAAGCTCCCGCGTGGAGCCTTTTCTTTTGGCGGAAAATCTCCTTTATAATATTGACATATCTTTTTTTCTCATGTATAATTATATAAAAAATGACGGAGGACGATTTATGAATATATGGCATGATATAAGCCCCGAACGCATAAAGGCAGAGGATTTTATCGCGGTTATCGAGATAAGTAAGGGAAGCAAGAAAAAATACGAGCTGGATAAAGAAACGGGACTGATAATACTGGACAGGATTCTTTATACCTCAACTCACTATCCCACAAATTACGGCTTCATTCCGCGCACATATGCCGATGACGGCGACCCGCTTGATGTTCTCGTGTTGACGAGCGAACCGCTTGACCCGCTTGTGCTTATCCGTTGCTATCCAATAGGCGTTATCAACATGATAGACAACGGCAATGACGATGAAAAGATAATCGCCATACCGTACAGTGATCCGATGTATAATTCATACAAGGATATAAGCGAACTGCCGAGCCATATTTTCGATGAGATGCGTCATTTCTTCTCGGTTTACAAACAGCTTGAGGGAAAACAGACGGCTGTTGAAGAAGTAAAAGGCGCTTCGGCGGCGCTCGCTGTTATAAGCAAGTGCATCGGTTATTATAATGAAAAATTCGGAGGACACAGAATTGAAAAACTTTGATCGCTTCGGCGTGATGATAGACTGCTCGAGAAATGCCGTTATGAGCGTTCCCGCGCTCAAGCGCTTTTTCGGGATTCTCGCGAAAATGGGCTATGACTGCGCCATGCTCTATACCGAGGATACATATGAGATAGACGGCGAGCCGCTTTTCGGCTACAAGCGCGGCAGATATACGCAGGCTGAGCTTCGCGAGATAGACGAATATGCCGCAGGGCTCGGCATAGAGCTTATCCCCTGTATCCAGACTCTCGGGCATATGAATGCCGCTTTCCGCTGGAACAGATACAAGGGTCTGCGCGACTGTTGCAATATACTGCTGGCGGGCGATGAGCGCGTTTATGAGCTTATAGACAAGATGTTTTCCTCTCTCTCAAAATGCGTGAAATCGAGAAAGATTCACATAGGCATGGATGAGGCTTATCTCGCCGGACTGGGCAAATATCTCGAAATCCATGGCTATCGCAACCGTTTTGAGGTGCTTTGCGAGCATTTGCAGAGAGTCTGTGACATAGCGAAGAAATACGGCTACGAAACACTGATGTGGGAAGATATGTTCTTCCGCTGTCTGCCGAGCGGCTACAACGCGGGAACAAAAGCTTCTCCTGTTGTCGAATTTCCCGCATGGGTGAGGGAAGCTATTCCCGAAAACGCCACGATGGTTTACTGGGATTACTACGGCGACTGCGCCGAAAAATATGCCAATATGATAGAGTCCTCGAAAAATCTCTCCGATAAGGTATGGTTTGCGGGCGGCGTATGGATATGGCACGGGCTTACCTCGCACAATCGACTGAGCATACGCAGAAATGCGCTCGCTCTGCCCGAATGCAAAAAGGGCGGCGTGAAGAATGTTCTGATGACGCTCTGGGGCGATAACGGCGGAGAATGCTCGATGTTTTATGCGCTCCCGGGACTTATGCATGCGGCGGCTGTAGCCGAGGGCATGGATGAAGCTGGGATGAAAGCAAAATTCCGCGAGATAACGGGAGAGGACTATGACGATATGCTCGCGCTCGATCTTCCTAATTATATATACGGCGAGGATATCGATATCGGTTGTGCGAACTACTCGAAAAACAGGCTTTACAACGACCCGCTGATAGGACTTCTCGACGCGAACAACGAAAATCCGGTGGATTCGGAGATATTTGCAAAGTACGCCGCAAGGCTTGATGCCATCGCAGACAAAGAAACGGAATTTTCGTATCTCTACCGCACGCAAGCGGCACTCTGCCGTGCACTTGAGGTTAAGTTTGACCTCGGCAACGTGACGCGCGAAAGATATCTCGCTCTCGACAGGGAAGGTGTGCGCAGGATAGCGGAGGAGAGCTACCCGCTGTTTCTCACAAGACTTGATACCTTCTACCGCATCTTCCGCGACAAGTGGAACAGGGACAACAAGCCGTACGGCTTTGAAATTCAGGATATACGCATAGGAGGGCTTGTCCGCCGCTTTGAAAACTGCCGTGAGCGGTTGCTTGAATGGTGCGACGGCAAGGCGGAGAGTATACCCGAGCTTGACGAGCCGGTGATAAATGCCGACCGCGGCGATGTCGCATACTGGAACGACATGGCAAGCCCCGCAGTGATGGCGGAATATATAGTTTAATGACAGTTGCAAATAAGCTAAGGCACAATATATTGTGGTGTTTCTCCACAATATATTGTGCCTGAAATTTTGCTTTCGGTCGATAGATTAGTTTTCGCATTGTGCTTTTTGCACTATAAATCGGAAAAAGTTTGTATGAAATTTTTGCCGAAAAAAGCCGATTTTTGAAAAAATGATATTTTTTTCTGAAAGCGGTGAAAAAAACCATAAAAATTACGAACTTACAATATTTTGTGTTTTCGTATTGACAAAACCACAAAATGTAGTGTATAATGATTACACAACGAAAAACACCGCGACGCGGAATACGGAGGAGAAAAGGAAAATGAAAGTTATCAAGAGAAATGGCGCCGAGATGCAGTTTGACATAGAAAAGATAGTCGCCGCCATCACAAAAGCAAACGAAGCCTCGGAACAGGATGTCCGACTGACACCGATGCAGATACACAGAATAGCCGAAGCTGTGGAGCTGAACTGCATACGCATGAACAGAGCGCCCGGCGTAGAGGAGATTCAGGATCTCGTCGAGAAGCAGATAATGGCGCACGGTGCATACGAGGTTGCAAAGAAGTATATCACATACAGATATACAAGAAACCTCATCCGCCGCTCAAATACGACGGATGACAGAATTCTCAGCCTTATCGAATGCCATAACGAAGAGGCAAAGCAGGAGAATGCAAACAAGAACCCGACTGTTAACAGCGTTCAGCGCGACTATATGGCGGGCGAGGTCAGCCGCGATATCACAAACCGCATACTTCTCCCCGAGGATATAGTGAAGGCGCACGAAGAGGGAATAATCCACTTTCACGATACGGATTACTATGCTCAGCATATGCACAACTGCGATCTCGTAAATCTCGAGGATATGCTCCAGAACGGTACCGTTATTTCCGGCACGATGATAGAGCGTCCGCACAGCTTTTCAACTGCCTGCAATATCGCTACACAGATAATCGCGCAGGTTGCGAGCAACCAGTACGGCGGGCAGAGCATTTCGCTCACGCATCTCGCGCCGTTTGTTCAGGTCAGCCGCGAGAAGATAAGAAAAACGCTCCGCGAGGAGCTTGACACGCTTGGCACAAGCGTTTCCGACGAGAAGTTTGCCGAGGTTGTGGAGAGCCGCCTGCGCGAGGAGATACGCCGCGGTGTGCAGACTATCCAGTATCAGGTTGTAACCCTGCTTACCACAAACGGACAGGCGCCGTTTGTTACGGTATTCATGTACCTCGGCGAGGCAAAGGACGAGAGAGAAAAGAAGGATCTTGCTATCATCATAGAAGAGACACTTCTTCAGCGCTATCAGGGCGTAAAGAACGAATCCGGCGTTTATGTGACGCCGGCTTTCCCGAAGCTCGTTTATGTGCTTGAAGAGCAGAATATACATGAGGATTCTCCTTATTATTATCTTACAGAGCTTTCCGCTAAATGCACGGCACGCCGCATGGTTCCCGATTATATTTCCGAGAAAAAGATGCTCGAGCTGAAGGTGGACAAGAACGGCGAGGGTCACTGCTACACGTGCATGGGCTGCCGCAGCTTCCTCACACCTTATATCGACGAAAACGGCAAGCCGAAATATTACGGCAGATTCAATCAGGGTGTTGTCACGATAAACCTCGTCGATGTTGCGCTCAGCTCCGGCAAGGACATCACAAAATTCTGGGAGATTTTTGACGAACGCCTTGAGCTTTGCCATCGCGCTCTCGTGTGCCGCCATGAAAGACTCAAGGGCACGCTCTCCGATGCCGCGCCGATACTCTGGCAATACGGAGCGCTTGCACGCCTTAAGAAAGGCGAGCCGATAGACAAGCTTCTTTTCGGCGGATATTCAACTATTTCACTCGGCTATGCGGGGCTTTATGAGTGCGTCAAGTATATGACGGGCAAGAGCCATACCGACCCTGTAGCAACTCCTTTCGCGCTTGATGTAATGCGCCATATGAACGATGCCTGCAAGAAGTGGAAGGCAGAGCACAATATCGATTTCAGCCTTTACGGCACGCCGCTCGAGAGCACGACATATAAGTTTGCGAAGTGTCTGCAGAAGCGCTTCGGCATAGTCCCGGGTATAACCGACAAGGGATATATTACAAACAGCTATCATATCCATGTGACAGAGCAGATAGACGCTTTTTCAAAGCTTGCATTTGAGGCGCAGTTCCAGGCTCTTTCGCCCGGCGGCGCTATCTCATATGTCGAGGTTCCGAATATGCAGCAGAATATAGAGGCTGTACTTCAGGTGATGAAATTTATCTATGACAATATCATGTATGCAGAGCTGAATACGAAATCCGACTACTGTCAGGAATGCGGCTATGACGGAGAAATTCAGATAGTGGAAGAGGACGGCAAGCTCATCTGGAAATGCCCGAAATGCGGCAATACCGACCAGTCCAAAATGAATGTTGCAAGACGCACCTGCGGTTATATCGGAACGCAGTACTGGAATCAGGGCAGAACGCAGGAAATTAAGGAGCGCGTACTGCACCTGTAAGGAGACGCTATGAATTTTTGCAATATAAAATACTGCGATATAGCCGACGGATACGGCGTGCGCACATCGCTTTTTGTCTCGGGATGTACAAACCATTGTGAGCAGTGCTTTCAGCCGCAGACATGGGATTTTGACTACGGCGAGCCTTTCACAAAAGAAACGGAAGATAAGATAATCGAGTCGCTTCGCCCGCATTATATAAACGGGCTGACGCTCCTCGGCGGAGAGCCTTTTGAACCGGCAAACCAGCGAGTGCTTGTGAAATTTCTGCATCGCGTGCGAGAGGAATGCCCCGATAAGGATATCTGGTGCTTCACGGGATTTGTGCTTGACAGCGAACTGCTTCGCGACGGTTCGTACCCGCGATGCGAGGTGACGGATGAAATGCTTTCGCTCATAGATGTGCTGGTGGACGGCAGATTTGTGGCGGCAAAAAAGGATATATCGCTTCGTTTCCGCGGCTCATCAAATCAGCGGCTTATCGATATGAATAAGACACGCGAATGCGGTGAAATTACCCTTTGGAATAAATGAATGCAAAAGAGGAAAGTCGGGCTTCGGCTTTCCTCTTTTGTTGTTTTTGATTGAAGATTTTCACCGCTATTTATAATTTGATATGCTTTGCGGGCAGCGAAAAGTGAAGACTTAAGAGCTGAAAAGCAAAATCGGCAGGCTTCATGCGAAGCTTGCCGATTTTTGGAGCGGGCGACGGGAATCGAACCCGCATATTCAGCTTGGGAAGCTGATGTTCTGCCACTGAACTACGCCCGCCAAAAAAAGCTTCGCACGCGCGAAGCCTCTGGAGCTGGTGATGTGACTTGAACACACGACCTGCTGATTACGAATCAGCTGCACTACCGACTGTGCTACACCAGCAAAAACAGCGAATTACGCTAACCTCTAAGCGAAATTGCTAAAATATTTTACCATAGGTATTGCAATTTGTCAAGTAAAATTGTAAAATAAACAAGGAGAAAAATAAAAAAATTTTTGATAGCAATATTTGAGAGGAAAACCGATGAATTTAACAGATTTATCCTGTGTGCGCGATATCATGCAAAGGCACGGCATCGCGCCGCAGAAAAGATACGGGCAGAACTTTCTCATAAACCCGACTGTTGTCGCGCGGATAGCCGATACCTGCGCCGACAGGGAAGCGGGCGTTATCGAGATAGGTCCCGGCATAGGCACGCTCACGCGCGAGCTTTCACCGAGATTTCGCAAGGTGGTGGCGCTTGAGATAGATACGAGTCTCATCCCCGTGCTCGGCGAGACGCTGGGCGACCTTGACAATGTAAAGGTTATAAACGCGGACGCGATGAAAACCGACCTTGCCGCACTTGTGAAAGAGGAATTTGACGGGATGCCCGTCTATGTCTGTGCAAACCTGCCTTATTACATAACCTCGCCGATTGTAATGAGCCTGCTCGAATCGGGTGGCATATTTGAGGCGGTGACTGTGATGATTCAGAAGGAGGTAGCCGACCGCTTCTGCGCCGGGGCGGGAAGCACTGATTACGGTGCGATAACGCTGGCGGTGAACTATTATTCCGAAGTGGAGAAATGCTTCAATGTCGCGCCCGGCAATTTCATGCCGCCGCCGAAGGTGACTTCTTCCGTTATCAGGATGAACATACGAAAAGAACCGCCTGTTCCCGTGCGCGACAGTGAAAATATGTTTCGCATAATAAAATATGCCTTTGCCTGCCGCAGAAAAACGCTTGTGAACTCGCTCTGCACATCATCGCCGAAATGCGGTAAGGAAGAGGTCATCCGCACTTTGGAAAAGCTCGGCTATGACCCGAATATCCGCGGAGAGAGACTCGCTCTCTCCGATTATGCGTGCATATCCGACGAACTGACTGTATGACGGCGCATAAAATAATATAAGGGAAAAATCAGCGGAGGGCATAATGAATAAAAAGCTTAATGATTTTCTGAATTATATAAAAGGAAAGCGCGTCGCCCTGCTCGGCTTCGGGATAAGCAATTCTTCGATAGTCGATTTTCTGCTCGGAGCGGGTGCGGAGGTCACCGTGCGTGACAAGAAAGAAAATATCGCGGGGCGCGACGGATATGAGGCGCGCGGAGTACGGTTTATAACGGGAGAGGAGTATCTCTCGGGTATGGATGAGGATATTATTTTCCGCTCGCCGGGTATACGCGCCGATACGCCCGAGATAGCGGAAGCCATCGCGCGCGGCGCTGTGCTGACGGGCGAAACGGAAGCATTCTGTTCGCTTTTTGCGGGGCGCATATACGCTGTGACCGGAAGCGACGGAAAAACGACCACGACGACGATAATACATAAAATTCTCACAGAAGAGTACAGGGATGCGGACAGGAAAATATATCTCGGGGGAAATATCGGCTTCCCGCTTCTTTCAAAAATAGGCGAAATGAGCGAAAACGATATCGCGGTTCTGGAGCTGTCGAGCTTTCAGCTCTCTACGATGAAATTTGCTCCGCATGCCGCCGTAGTGACCAATATCACGCCTAATCACCTCAACTGGCACAGAGACATGGCGGAATATATCGAATGCAAAAAGAATATTTTCCGCGGCATGACGGGCGGCAGGCTCGTTGTCAACGACGGAAACGACATAACGCGTGATTTTGTAAATCCCGCCGGCGAAACTGTGCGCTTTTCCTCAAAAGGGAAGCCGCGCGGCAAGTCGGTATATCTCGACGGCAGGGAGATTTTCTTCTGCGACGGAGAAAACCGCGAGCGCATAATGAGTCTTGACGATATAAAGCTGCGCGGTATGCACAATGTCGAAAATTACATGGCGGCGATAGCGGCACTGCACGGCGAAGTGAAAACGGAAAGCATACTTGCCGTTTCACGTTCTTTTGGCGGAGTGAAGCACAGAATAGAGCTTATCTGCGAGCACGGCGGAGTGAAATACTACAACAGCTCGATAGATACAAGCCCGACGCGCAGTATCGCGGCACTTGTTTCTTTTGACGAGAAGCTGATAGTCATCTGCGGCGGATATGACAAGCATATTCCGATAGAACCGCTCATTCCCGTGCTCTCGGAGCGGGCAAAGGCTGTCTTTGCCACAGGGCAGACCGGGCGTGAGCTTGCGGAGAAGCTCGTCGCATACGGCGGAGCTGAAAAGCCCGCGTATATAAGCTACACGGAGAGCTTTGATGATACCGTCCGCTCGGCTCTCGCATATGCGGCGGCAGGCGATACGGTGATACTTTCTCCTGCGGCGGCAAGCTTTGATGCGTTTGCAAATTTCGAGGAGCGCGGAGAGCGTTTTCGCGCGACAGTAAAAGAATATATCGAAAGAGAAAAATAAACGGAGGTAAAAATGGACACGAAAAAACTGCTTTTTGACATATGCTCATGCATGAGCATATCGGGTTTTGAGTACAGATGCGAAAAGAAGCTTCGCGAGATTGTTATGCCGTATTTTGATGAGTACATAGGCGACAGTGCGGGCAATCACATTTTCGTAAAGAAATCCAAGTCGGCAAACGCGCCGAAGCTGCTCATAGACACCCATTACGATGAGGTGGGACTGATGGTGAAGGGAATCACCGACGAGGGCTTTCTTCGCGTTTGCTCTGTCGGCGGCGTGGACGCGAGAATTTTCCCCGCGAGCGAGCTGACAGTCTATGCTCCCGAAAAGGAGATATGCGGCGTGGTGGTGAAAAAAGCGCCGCACGCACGCACGCCCGATGAGGCGGGCAAGCTGACAGCCGTGACAAATCTGCTTGTGGACACGGGCTTTTCCAAGGCGGAGCTTGAGGAGATGGGCATAGGGATAGGCACGCCTCTCGGCATGGCGAAAAACTATATTTCGCTCTCGGACGATGTGGTGAGCGGTCAGAGCTTTGACAATAAATCCTGCTGTGCCGCCGCGGTATATGCCGTTTCCATGCTCGGCGACTGCGGATGCGATATATATCTTTCCATGTCGGCAAAAGAGGAGGTCGGTCACCGCGCGGCTTCAAGCGCGGCTTATACGGTAGACCCCGACTATGCCATAGCAATAGATGTGGGGCTTGGTCTTGCGCCGGGCGGCGACAAGAAGAGCAATCCGAAGCTCGGAGAGGGCGCATGCATTTCCGTTTCCGCGATACTTGACAGGAAATGGACGGAGACGATACGCGGGATTGCGAAGAAAAACGAGATTTCGCTCCAGACGATAGTCGAAGCCTGCGGCACCGGCACCCATGCGGATGAAATAGAGGCTGTACGCCTCGGCATACCGACGGCACTGCTCAGCCTGCCGATAAACTTTATGCATACGGGCGTGGAAACGCTTTATATGAGCGATTTCGAAGCCACGGCAAAGCTGCTCTGCGCCGTTATAAACGATAAATTCGGAGGTGAGGCGAAATGACGGAATACGGATATAATCTGCTCGGCAGGCTTTCGGAGATATTTGCTCCGGCGGGCTGTGAGGATGCTGTGATCTCCGCGATAGAGGCGGAAATCGGCGCATACTGCGATGAGCTGCGCCGCGACAGAGCAGGAAATCTTATAGCCCTGATAAAGGCGGAAAAGCCATGCGGCAAGCTGCTTTTCGCGACGAACGCCGATGAGGTCGGCTTCATGATAACAGATACCGATGACGACGGCAGGCTATATATCACGCCGCTCGGACCCATCGAAACGGACACGCTCTCAGGCAGGCAGGTCTATGTAGGCAACAGCGAAAAAACAAGCCTTGCCGTTGCCTGTGCGAAGCCGATACACGAGCAGTCCGGCGATGAGCGGAGCAAGCCCACCGCATGGGACAAGCTCTATATTCAGACAGGCGTGAAAAAGGGCGGAGAGCAGAGCATCAAGGCGGGCGACTTCGGCACTTTCCGCGGCAATTTCGGAGAAATAGGTCATAATATCAAGGGCAAAGCACTTGATACAAGAGCCGATTGCGCTATCCTCTGCGAGATGATAAAGCGCATAAGGGAAGAAAATATACCGCATGAAAACGACCTGTATTTTGCTTTCACTGTTCGCGGCAAGCTGAACCGCTCGGGTGCGGTCAATGCGGCGCGCGGCATCGCGGCAGACAGGGCAGTGGTGCTCGAATATGCGCCCTGCGCCGATATAAGCGAGATTCCCGGGCAGTTTGTCTGCGCGAGACTCGGCGGCGGAGCAGTGCTTCCGCTCGCCGATATGAAAACGATATTTGCCGGAGACGATACGGCGGCTCTCATAGGCGAAGCCGAGACGCGCGGAATAAAATATCAGATAAAGGGCGTTGTCACCGGAGCGGGAGACGCCGCATATTATCAGCGCGACGGCGGCTCGGGGACGGTGGCTCTGGCAATGCCCTGCCGCTATCCGAATACGGCTTCATGCGTGATAAATAAAGAGGATTACGATTCTGTGCTTGCGCTTTCGCTCGCACTTGTGAAATAAGGAGGAAATCATGTTTGCACAACTGAAAAAATTCATTCTCGCTTCCGGCGTTTCCGGAAACGAAAAAGGTATAAGCTCCGTTATAGCCGCAGATATAGCGCCGTATGTCGACGAGGTTTACAGCGATGCGATGGGAAATCTTATCACGCATAAGAGGGGCAGATGCGAAAACGCAAAGAAGCTCATGTTTGCGGCGCATATGGATGAAATAGGATTTATGGTAACATTCATAGATGAAAAGGGCTTCCTGCGCACGACAAAAATGGGCGGTATAAACTATGCCGCAGCGGCTTTTTCCTCTGTCGTATTCGATAACGGGACTGTAGGCGCGATTGTTCCCGACGGCAGAACGGCACCGAAGGATTATCGCCCCGAGGTTTTCTATGTCGATATCGGAGCCAAGGATAAAAAGGATGCCGAGCGCCGCGTGAAGATAGGCGATTTCTGCCGCGTGGCACCGAGACTGCAGAAGCTCTGCGGCGCACGCGTCTGCGGCAGACCGCTCGACGACAGAATCGGTTGCTATATGCTTTTTGAAACGGCAAAGGCAATGAAGAACTGTGAAAACGATACATATTTCGTTTTCACGGTGCAGGAGGAGGTCGGCGTTCGCGGCGCAAAAACCTCGGCTTTTGAGATTCAGCCCGATTATGCCGTTGCCGTCGATATAGGCGGATGCGGCGATACGCCGAACTGCGCGCCCATGGCGATAACAATTGGCAAAGGCGCGGCGATTAAACTCAAGGACGGCATGGTCATCTGCCATGAAAAGATGATTTCGCTCATGAAGAATATTGCCGCAGAGAGAAAGATTCCTTATCAGCTTGAGATACTCGAGAGCGGCGGCACGGATACCTGCATGCTTCAGCAGGCGGCAGGCGGCTGTATTGCGGGCGCTGTTTCAATGCCTACGAGATACGGTCACAGCGGAGTTGAAATAATCGATATGAACGATGCAAAATCCGGCATAGATATCATGACGGGACTTTGCGAAACAGTACTTGACTGAGGAGATAAAAATGCAGTTTTCCGATAAAATAATAAAGCTTACGGCAGAGGCTGAAAGAGAGCTTCGCCCGCAGTTTGACGAATTTGATCGCATCGCGTATGTAAATACAGCCCGTGTGCTTGAAGCTTTTTCGGCACACAGGGTATCGGAGGCGATGTTCGCGCCATCCACAGGCTATGGCTACGGCGATATCGGCAGAGATGCGCTTGATGCGATATATGCCGATGTTTTCGGCGCGGAGGCGGCTTTTGTGCGCCATAATATAGTAAACGGCACGCAGGCGATAGCGATAGGTCTTTTCGGCTTGCTCCGCCCGGGTGATGTCATGCTTTCCGTCACGGGAAAGCCGTATGATACGCTGAATGAAGTAATAGGCGCGGATATAAAGAACGGCGACGGCTCACTTGCCGATTTCGGCATAAAATACGATGATGTAGATCTGCTTCCGGGCGGCGGGATAGATTATGCGGGCATAGAAAAGAAAATAGCCGAATACGGCGACAGCATAAAGGTTATTTTCATCCAGCGCTCCAAGGGATATATGAACCGCCCGACACTCGCGGCAAGTGAAATAGGCGAGATAATAAAATTTGTGAAGGCGAGATGCCGTGCATATGTTGCCGTGGATAACTGCTACGGCGAATTTTGCGACGAAGCCGAGCCTACGGCATACGGCGCGGATCTTATCATGGGTTCGCTCATAAAGAATCCCGGCGGCGGCATGGCGGAATGCGGCGGATATATAGCAGGCACAAAACGTGCTGTTGAGCTTGCTTCATACAGGCAGACGACAGTCGGCATCGGCACGGAATGCGGCGCCACGATAGGGCAGAACAGAAATATGTTCAAGGGCTTTTTCTACGCTCCGCATACAGTGGCTCAGGCAAAGAAAACGGCGGCGCTCGCGGCTTATATTTTCGATAAGCTCGGTTATCCCGTGGAGCCGGCATGGAGCGATGAACGCCACGATATCATTCAGACGGTGCGCCTCGGTACACCCGAGGGACTTTGCGCTTTTTGCCGCGGAATCCAGTCGGGTTCGCCTGTTGACGCATATGTCACGCCCGAGCCTTGGGATATGCCCGGATATGCGGATAAGGTTATCATGGCGGCGGGAACCTTTGTTTCCGGTGCTTCCATAGAGCTTTCCGCAGACGGACCGCTCCGCCCGCCGTATACGGCATTTTTCCAGGGCGGACTCACATATGAGAGCGGCAAATATGCCATCATGACAGCGGCGGATATGATAATCTCGGGAAAATAAACGAAAATTTTCTAAAAAGACGGTTGCTTTTTGTGACCGTCTTTTTGCGTGTAAAAAAATATTTTTCATGTGCTTTATTTTGACAAAATAGTACAGCGGTGCTGTGTATAATAGAGTTATAGGAAGCTATGCGGAGGCGGTTTTTTGGAGTACATATACGGCGATGTGCTGTTTGTAATAAATTTTTGCATGGATTTTCTTTCGCTTTACATATCCGGCAAGCTGATGCATATGAAAATGAGCCGTCTGCGGCTCATAATTGCCGCGACAACAGGCGGTATATACGGCGTTGTTGCCGTGGCATATCTTTCGGGCATCGCGGAGAAGGCGGCTTCCTTACTGCTCGGCATTATCGTTTGTATGATAGCACATTATCATAAGAATATAAAGCGCTTTGCCGCCGTTTTCGCTTTGTTTTTCGGCGTGAGTCTTTTTATGGGAGGGGCTATGACTTTCATATATTCAAATCTCGGAAAATATAAAAATTACATTCAGGTGGGAGGCGCGATATACACCGTGCTTGATGATATACCACTATATGTTTTTGCGATAATAGCTGTCGCTTCGGTTTTGCTCTCATGGATAGTGGGGCGCATTTTTTCAAGGAAGAAACATACCGCCGTCTGCGAGGCGATAGTGGATTTCGGCGGGAAGAGAAGCGAGATACGGTGCATGGTGGACAGCGGAAATCTGCTTTGCGACCCGATAAGCGGCACGCCTGTGATGTTCATCTCGGAAAAAGAAAAGGATATTATCCCGAAAGCACTGCACGAAGCACTTGACGGCAAAACGGACGGGCTTGATTTTGATATAATAAGGAAACTGCGTTTCATTCCCGCGTCCACGGTAGCGGGGAGCAGGGTGGTGGTTGCCGCAGTGCCGGATACGGTATATATAAAGGCTGGCGGAACGGATTACGAGGCGAAGAAAGTATATATTTCTGTCGACCGCGACGGGAATGATTTCGGCGGCTACAGCGGCATGGTTCCGCTGTCGCTCTGCAACTGAAGGAGGTAAACTCATGTTTTTTTACAGAATAAGAATGTTTTTCTCGCGGCTTTTCCTGCGCCTGCGATTTCGCGGAGAAACGCATTATATCGGCACGGCGGAAACTCTTCCGCCTCCGCTCTCTCCCGAGGAAGAGGAGGAAATACTGGGGCTTCTCGATGAAAACAGAGAAAACCGCCGCAAGCTTGTGGAGCGGAATCTGCGCCTTGTGGTCTACATAGCAAAGAAATTTGAAAATACGGGAATCGGGCTTGAGGATTTGATTTCCATAGGCACAATAGGACTGATAAAGGCGGCAAACACATTCCGCCCCGACAAGAATATCAAGCTCGCGACATATGCCTCGCGTTGCATAGAAAACGAGATACTCATGTATATACGCAAGAGCGGAAATATCAAGACGGAGCTTTCCTTTGACGAGCCGCTGAGCACCGATTGGGACGGAAACGAGCTGCTCCTCTCGGATGTTCTCGGCGACGATGAGGGAGTGGGCAAAAAGCTGGAGGACGAGGAGGACAAAAAGATTATCGCCGAGGCGATATCCGGTCTTTCGGAAAGGGAAAGGGAGATAATAGAGCTTCGCTTCGGGCTCGGAGGCAGGAAAGAGAAAACGCAAAAGGAGGTTGCCGATATGCTCGGAATCTCGCAATCATATATTTCGCGGCTCGAAAAAAAGATAATTGACCGCCTGCGGAGCGAAATTCAGGGAAAAATCTGAAAAAATCTGAAAAAAATCCGAAAAAGGTATTGCAATATTCAAGATTATATGATAAAATGACAATTACTGTGAATAAACTATGTATTGTGAGGTGCAAACAATGAAAGAAGGAATCCATCCTAACTATGTTGACGCAACTGTAAGATGTGCGTGCGGCGAAGTTATAAATACAAAATCCACAAAAGGTGATTTCCGTGTTGAAATCTGCTCAAAGTGTCATCCCTTCTTTACCGGCAAGCAGAAATTCGTAGATGCCGGCGGACGCGTTGATAAATTCAGAAAGCGTCTGGAAGGCAAGAAATAATTTATATTATTTTGCCCGATTGAGCGAGAGAGAGCGCCTTTGCGTTTTTCTTTCGCTCTTTTTCTCTGAAAGGAAGTGATAATATGACGGAAAATATCAGCATAAAAGAGGAAAAGAAATCAAAAGCTGTCCTTGTCTCGCTCGTGACAAGAGACATGAATGAAAACGAGGCAGAGATCTCTCTCTCTGAGCTGGAGCGCCTGTGCGAAACGGCAGGGGTTGAGGTTTTTGCGAGGATGATGCAGAATAAGGAATCTCCCGACCCGAGGACATATATCGGAAAGGGAAAGGTCGGCGAGCTTTCCGAGCTTTGCAAAAATAACGAGGTTGACACAGTGGTATTCGACTGTGAGCTTTCGCCCTCGCAGATACGGAATCTTGAGGATGATATCGGCGATGTCAACGTGATAGACCGCAGTATGCTAATACTCGATATTTTCGCATTGCATGCCGTGACGGGCGAGGGTAAGCTCCAGGTAGAGCTGGCGCAGCTGAAATATACCGTGCCGCGCCTTGTCGGCAAGGGACTTGAGCTTTCGAGGCTCGGCGGCGGTGTCGGCACGAGAGGACCGGGCGAGAGCAAACTTGAAACAGACAGGCGCCATGTCAAGCGCAGAATGGATATGCTCGAAGCGCAGATAGCGGAGATGGCGAAAAACCGCGAAGTGCAGAGGGCGCAGAGAGACAGAAGCGGTATTTTCAAATTTGCCATTGCGGGCTATACCAATGCGGGCAAATCCACATTGCTCAACAGGCTGACGGATGCGGGCATCCTCTCGGAGGACAAGCTTTTTGCCACACTCGACCCGACAACGCGCAAGTTTATGCTTCCTTCGGGAGAAGAGGTGCTGATGACTGATACGGTAGGCTTTATCCGCAATTTGCCGCACCACCTGATAAAGGCTTTCAGGAGTACCTTTGAAGAGGTCTGCCATGCCGACGCAATAGTGATACTGGCGGACGCTTCCGACCCGGAGGCGGATTCTCAGCTTGCAGTGACGGAAAAGCTGATAGAGGAGCTGGGTGCGGGCGACAAGCCTATCATATATGTTTATAATAAATGCGACAAGGGCATAGCCTGCCATCATGCCGCACCTACGGAAAACAGCGTTTATATTTCCGCGCTGACGGGCGACGGTGTGAGAGAGCTGACGGAGAAGCTCGAGAGCGTCGCCATGGGCGGCAAGAGACTCTGTGCATTTGAGATACCGAATGATAAGCTCGGGCTTATAAATTCGCTCTATACCAATGCCGCCGTACAGAATGTGGAATACGGCGAGAGTTTTGCCACGGTCACCGCTATAGCCGACGGCAAGGCGAGAGGTATGTTTGAAAAATACATGAAGGATTGAGGCATGAAAGTTATGACGGGAGAAATGACCACGGTGGCAAAGGCGGCAAGTGCCGAATTTACCGAGAAGAGAAGCGTTTTCATAGGTCATACCGCGAGCGTGTCCGATGTCGCCGCCGCAGAGGATTTTATTGCCTCTGTGAAGAAGAAATACAGCGATGCGCGACATAATGTGTGGGCATATCTCCTGCGCGACGGCAGTATGCGCTACAGCGACGACGGAGAGCCGCAGGGAACAGGCGGCGTGCCTGTACTCGAAGTGCTGAAAAAGAGCGGGCTCTGCAATGTCGCCGTTGTCGTGACGCGGTATTTCGGTGGCATACTGCTCGGCGCGGGCGGACTTTCGCGCGCTTATTCCAAGGCGGCGACGATGGCTATAGCCGAGGCAGGCACCGTGACTTATATGCTTTTTACCGAATGTCTGCTCTCCTGCGACTACGGAGAATATCGCAAGCTAATGTATGAGATGGAAAAATATGATATAATAATAGACAATACTATATTTGAAAATGATGTAAAAATATATTTTTCCGTAAATAAAAATGAAGCTGAAAAGCTGATTTCCGCAATTTCCGCCGCAACAAATGCAAAAAGAAACGCCGAAATCATCGGCGAAAGGCTTGATATCCCGAAAAAACAGGCATAATTTCTGAAAATATTCGCGAAAAAAAGAGGAAAAACCGCATCTTCTGCGTATATTATCGTTGTAAAAAGGCGAACTCCGTTTCGTAAACGTAACGAACGGCATTTCGCACAACGATAATACAGGAGGTGCGGATTTTTGACTATAGCGGAGCAGAACATGGAAATGGAACGCAAAACTCTCTCAAAGTACGCGTGCCTTTCGGAAAATTCGAGGGGAAGAGAGAAACCCATCGCGCCGTGTGAGGTTCGCACGGCATTTCAGCGTGACAGGGACAGGATAATCCATTCGAAAGCCTTTCGCAGGCTCATGCACAAGACGCAGGTTTTCCTCTCTCCCGAGGACGACCACTACAGAACGCGGCTGACGCATACGCTTGAAGTGACGCAGATTGCAAAGACTATAGCGCGCGGTCTGCGACTCAATGAGGATCTCTGCGAGGCGGCGGCGCTCGGGCATGATCTCGGGCATACCCCTTTCGGGCATGCCGGCGAACGCGTTCTGCAGGAAAATTTCGATCCTGATTTCACTCATTTCACGCAGAGCCTGCGCGTCGTGGAAAAGCTGGAAAACGGCGGCAGAGGACTTAATCTCACCTTTGAGGTGCGCGACGGCATAGTCCATCATTCAGGCTCTATCGTGTTTCCGTCCGGCGCGGCTACGCTGGAGGGCTCGATAGTCAAGTTTTCCGACAAAATAGCATATATCAATCATGATATCGACGATGCGATACGCGGTAAAATTCTCTCTGAGGACGATATCCCGCGCGAGCTTTCGGAGATACTCGGCTTCACTCATTCGGACAGAATAGCGACTATGGTCAAGGATGTCATCTATACGAGCATGGACAAGCCCGATATAGCGATGTCGCCGAGGATACTGGAAGCGACGCTGAAGCTGCGCGATTTTCTCAACGAAAATGTATATATCAATCCCGCGGCAAAATCCGAGGAGGTTCATGCAATGGATATGCTCGCAAGGCTCTATGAGTATCTTGTGAAGCATCCGGAGAAGATGCCCGAGGAATTTCTGCGCGACGACGGCGACAGCATCGAGCGCAAGGTCGCCGACTATATAGCAGGCATGACGGACAGATACGCAATAAATCTTTTTGAAGATTTTTTCATACCGAAGCTTTGGAAGCTGAAATAAGTTTTTTGCAGACCGGATAGAGGGAGGTGGACGCTTGAAATTCACACCGGGCTTCATAGAAGAAGTAAAATACAGAAATCCGATAGAGTCGGTTGTTTCATCATATGTAAATCTCAAGCGCTCCGGCTCAAATATGACCGGTCTTTGCCCGTTTCATAACGAAAAGACACCGTCGTTTTTCGTTTTCAATAATACCGAGACATATCATTGCTTCGGTTGTGGCGCGGGCGGCGATGTAATAACATTCATCATGAATGCGGAAAATCTCGATTATCCCTCCGCTGTGGAGTTTCTCTGCAAGCGCGCGGGAATGGAGATGCCCGCAGAGAGTGCCTCGGACAAAAGCGAGCTTGCCCTGCGCGCAAGGCTCTATGCGCTCAATAAGGAGGCGGCGAGATTCTTTCATAAGATGCTTTTTGCAAAGGGAAGCGAGGCGGCAAGGGAATATCTCGAGAGACGCAAGGTTACTTCGGCGGCAATAAAGGCTTTCGGGCTTGGCTACGCTCCGAAAACCTTTGACACACTGCGTAGTCATATGCTTTCCTGCGGCTTTACGGACGAGGAACTGAAAATAGCCTTCCTCTGCGGAAAAAGCGAAAAGAACGGGCGTGTACATTATTTCGATTATTTCCGAGGGAGAATAATTTTCCCGATAATAGATAACTTTCATAATGTGATAGCCTTCGGCGGCAGAGCTATGGACGATGACGGACCGAAATATCTGAATACCTCGGATACACCCGTTTTCAAGAAGAGCAGGAATCTCTTTGCTCTGAATATAGCGAGAACATGTTGCTCGGAATATATGATACTCGGCGAGGGATATATGGATGTCATTGCCATGCATATGGCGGGCTTTACAAATGCCGTTGCCACGCTGGGCACGGCACTGACACCGGAGCAGGCACGCATTATGGCAAAATATACCAAGTTGGTGGTTGTTTCATATGACAGCGACGAGGCGGGAACAAATGCGGCAAAGCGTGCCATACCGATACTTACAAAAGCGGGACTTGATGTTCGCGTGCTTCAGATGAGCGGTGCCAAGGACCCTGACGAATACATAAAAAAATATGGTGCCGATAAATTCCGCAGGCTTGTCGATGGCAGCGCGGGGAAGCTTGATTTTCTGCTTTCCGGCGTGCTGAAAAAGTACAATATTCTTATTCCCGAGGAAAAGGTTGCGGCGGCAAAGGAGCTTTGCTCCATCGCCGCGGATATATATTCAGATGTTGAGCGGGATGTGTATATTTCGAGGATAGCCGAAAAACTGTCGCTTTCCGCAGACACGGTGCGCAGCGATGTGCGCCGTATACGATATGGCAAAGAGCGACGGGAAAAAAACGAAGAAAAGCGCAAAATCATCGAGCAGTCGCTCGGCTACGGAGACCGTGTGAATAAAGACTACGCCCGCAATGCGAAGGCGGCAAAGGCAGAGGAAACGATACTCGGCATTCTGCTTCTGAAGCCAGAGTATATAAGCGATATAAAATCGGGAAAAATATCTCTTGACGCGGATGATTTTGTGACAGACTTCAATAAGCGCGTTTTCACTGAGCTTATCTCAAGGGAAGAGCCGCCCGAACTCGGAATACTCGGCGAGAGCTTCTCAACAGCGGAGATGGCGCGTATTGTGAAAATGCAGACGACGCGCAGTCTTCTCACGCAGAACGATGCTTCTGTGATAATCGAGAATATAAAGACACTGCAAACCGAAAAAGAGGACAGCAGATCCGACGCAGATCTGGATGATACCCTTAATATATTGAAACGCAAAAAGACGAATTTACCAAACGGAGGAAAATAAATGAAAAACTATATTGAGACGGACACCATAACCGAAAATGCCGGCGGGGATACGGTGACAGAGGTTACCGAAACAGCAGAGGCTGCGGAAACTGAAAAAAAGACCGCAAAGCCGGCAAAGAGCAAAAATCCGTCAAAAAGCGCGAAATCCGCGGATGCGGGCGACGCTGCAGAGGCAGATGCCGAAGTCAGGTCTGACGATAGCAAGCCGACGGACGGTAAAACTGCGGACGGAAAGCCCGTGAAAAACGAAATGCAGGAGCTTATTGAACGTGCAAAGGCAAAAGGCTCCGTTTCAAACAGCGAGATAATGACCGCCATAGGCGACGACTATGATATTGATGTCGTAGACAAGCTTTACGAGACTCTCGAGACGATGGGCGTCGATATTACGGAGTGCTTTGATGATGTGGACGATATAGCCGACGACGATATTGAAAACGACATCGAAAGCTATGAGAGTGCCGAGAATATGGAGCAGATACTCGCGCAGGAGGGGCTTGCGATAGATGACCCCGTGAAGATGTATCTCAAGGAGATAGGCAAGGTGCCGCTGTTGGATCCGGAGCGCGAGCAGGAGCTTTCCAAGAGAATGTCCGAGGGTGACGAGGCGGCAAAACAGGAGCTTGTTGAGGCAAATCTGCGCCTTGTTGTCAGCATAGCAAAGCGCTATCTCGGCAAGGGACTCTTCTTCCTTGACCTTATTCAGGAGGGTAACCTCGGTCTGATGAAGGCTGTTTCAAAATTTGACTACACAAAAGGATATAAATTTTCGACTTACGCAACATGGTGGATTCGTCAGGCAATAACACGTGCCATAGCTGATCAGGCAAGGACGATACGCATACCTGTGCACATGGTGGAGACTATCCATAAGGTGACAAAGGTTTCGCGTCAGATGCTTCAGGAGGAGGGCAGAGAATGCTCGCCCGATGAAATCGCAAAGAAGATGGGCATGAGCCCCGAGAAGGTTCGCGAGATAATCAAGATAGCGCAGGACCCGATCTCGCTCGAAACGCCTGTCGGCGAAGAGGAGGACAGCCACATCGGTGACTTCATAGAGGACGACACATCGCCCGCGCCTGCCGAGGCTACCTCGTATACACTTCTGCGCGAGCAGCTCAGCGAGGTTCTCCACACTCTCACGCCGCGCGAGGAAAGCGTGCTTCGCCTTCGCTTTGGTCTTGAGGACGGCAGAACACGCACTCTCGAAGAGGTAGGTCAGCAATTCAATATCACCCGCGAACGCATAAGACAGATAGAGGCAAAGGCACTCCGTAAGCTTCGTCATCCGAGCCGCTCAAAGAAGCTCCGCGACTATCTCGACTGATAAGCAGAGCGAAAGCGACCAACCGAAGCACACGACCCTTAATATATAGCTAATATATATAATAATAAGGCGTTTGTTTTGGAGATTTTACACATTGACAGAATCGCCCATTTGTTGTAAAATAAAATAGATAAAATACGGGGATTTTTCTCCCGATAAAATTTGCAAGAAATCATACCAGGAGGTATACCATGCTTAAGAAAATCATGTGCTTGGTACTTTGCGCTGCGATGCTTGTCTCTGTCGTGCTTTTCACCGCTTGCGGCGATTACGTGGAGACTGAAGAAAAGGGCACAGTACCGACGACTCTCAGCATAGTCGGCATAACAGAGGAATCCACAAAGGAAGAGGATGTCCGCGCTGTTGAAGCGGCTATAAACGAGATTACAAAGGCGAGATATAAGATAGCTATAAATCTTACTCTCGTCACAATGGACGAATATTACAGCCTCATAGACGAGAGAGTAAAGACAGCAAATTACTATAAGAATGTCGACGCGGCTATTCTTAATTACAATAACTATATGAAGCAGAAGGCGGAAAGTGCCGCCGCGGCTATTCAGAGCAGTAAAAACTCAAAGAAAAAATGGGTAAAGACGATACAGACTGTCGAAGCCGAGACTCTCAGTACGAGACCTGTCTATACGGCAGAGGAGACTACGGTTTATCCGGATGGTACCATAGAAACCGTTTATCCCGAGGCATCTTCTCCCATAGATATAGTCATGATATCCGGCAGAGAGATGTATGACAAATTTGATGCGATGGATCTTCTTTCCTCCGTCAAATCCTCCCTCAGCACAAACCCTAAGCTCAAGCAGTATATCTATCCCACATTCTTTACGGAGCTTGAAAATGTCACAGGCGATGTAAAGGCTATCCCGAATAACAATCTTCTTGCAAATTACAAATACCTTGTAGTAAATAAGGAGCTTGCGGATAAATACGGCTATAATGTTTCCGCATTCTCCGACTATACCGACCTTTCCGAGTTCCTTGAGAAAGTGAAGGCGGGCGAAAGCGATGTTGTTCCTTTTGCAGAGAAGCCGGATGCACTCGGTATCTACTATGCTTTTTCCGAGGATATAGCTATCGGTGCTTATTTCAATCCTATCCACGGCTACGATGTCGAAGAGGGAACAAGCTTCACTGTTTCAAATCTTTTTGATGTTCCGCAGTATACAAACTACCTCAAGACTATGGAATCATTTACGGAAAAGGGCTATTTCGAAGGCTCCTCCGATAAATTTGCAGCCAAGGTTATCACGGGCGACGCTTCTGTGGAAGCACTTTACGGCGGAGATGACGGCGACTATTATGTAAAGGTTATCCAAAATCCTTTCGTAAATGAAGAAATCCTCTTCAGAGGAATGCTTGCGGTTACAAATTACGCTTCCAATGCGGAAAGAGCGCTTACCATCATCGAAATGATAAATACCGACTCTCAGGTAAAGAACCTGCTTCAGTACGGTATTGAAAATAAGAATTATAAGGTAAATTCAGACGGCACAATAACACGTCTCAATCATGATTACATGATGGATAACAACCTTACGGGTAATGTCTACATGGGCTATCCCGAGGAGGGAATGTCTGCCGATGCATGGAATTATGTGAAGCAGACTAACCTTGATTCCTCCGCCTCTCCGTTCCTTATCTATGATATAACCGATACGAAGATAGATGCGCTGATGGATTCCATCATCAAGAGAGCTATCATGAATGATGCGCTTGCTCCCCAGAATATCGACTATACAACATATGTTGAGGCGCAGGGAACGGCAGACGGTGAAAAGTATCACAAAGCTTTCCGCCAGAATAACGCCGAATTCTTCAAGAAAAAGCTTCAGGAAGCAGGCGTAAAAGCAGGTTCTGTAAAGAGCGTTTTCGATAACCTGACTCACAAGGTTTATACTGTTGAATGGTACGAGAACACATACGTTAACTATGTAAAGGCTGAAAAATTCAGCAATATCAGCACGGAAAACGGTATAGACGCGCTTATAAAGAAAGAAATCGCCTCTGTTGTCGGCTATGTTTACAGCAAGGACGAAAATAAGACAAATTCTTTTGAGGCTATCCGTGAAAATGCTCAGGATTACTATTCAAATATAGAGCACCTCAGAATCATGACAAAGCTCACTATTTTCAAAGATATGAGCGAGGAAGAACTTGCAAAATACGACAATCTCTCAAATACAGATTTCGAGCAGGCTGTTTTTGATTATGTAAAGCAGAACTACATCGAAGAAAACAAGATAACCGACGAGACATATGATAAGCTGATAAAAGACTTTATCTCCAGCGGACTCACGCAGACAGATAACCTCACAAAGAAGACATATACCGTTTCTTGGGAGCTTTATCAGGAAACAAAGGCATCTGCCGCAGTATTCCAGAGCGCAGCCGCAAAGCTTGCCGTTCACTACAACGAACTTCTTCTTTCAAAGTACAGCCAGAAGCAGATAGATGCCATGGACGCTCTCGATCTTTGCGATGCGGTACACACGCTTCTCTATACCAAGTATCTCTCCGAGAACAAAACCACAAAGAAGTATTTCGAGGATGAGCTGAAGGATATCATAGCCGAGCCTACAGGGCTTTCCTATATGGATATGGTTTCAAAGAGAGCCGATACCATAACATATACCGGCTATATGAACAAGATAAGAAGCAAATACAAATCCGTCATCGTAGCCAAGTATTCTCTCGAGGAGTTCAAGGCGGGAACGGATGCAATTTCAAATGATGAAGTTATCACAACGATACTTGATTACCTCATAGAGGAGCGCACGGGTATCTATAAGGAAATGCGCGGCGTGATGGGCATGAGCGAATCCGAATATAAATCCGCCGCCGCAGATATGAAAAACTTCAAGAGCTATGCGCGCAAGATGCGTGATAATGCTTACTATACGCTCGCTACAGAGTATACCTCCGCTGAAATCGATGCTTTCAATCTTAACGATGTTGACAATATAGTATACGATATCATGTCCAGAACAGGCTTCTACACGAATGTTATGGCTCAGTATGTCGGCAAGGAGCTCGGCGGTCGTAGCGGCTATATGAATGCAAAGAGCAAATCCGTCAAGTATACGGAAGCCATGAACAAGCTTATCGCAAGATATGAAAATGAATTTAAAGCGGAAGGCTATACTATAACGGAAATACGTAGCATGAACCCCGAGGATGTTGAAGACATAGTATACAGCATACTCCATGAGAAATACACAGCACAGTTCACAAGCATTGATACGCTGCTCAAGAATGCGTGCGCAGACTATATATCAAAGCTTGCCACAACTACGGATGTAGGTGCACTCTGCGAAGAAGCCTCAACGAGCCTCAACGGAAACGCTATCTTCCGTTCCGTTGTAGAAACACTTGCAAGCGAAGTTAAAACAAAGCTTGATGAGCTGTCAAAAGATTCGAGCAAATAAAGAAATGCAAAAACAAAGCCGCGGCAACGCCGCGGCTTTGTTTTTGCAAAAAACTATTGACAGTACCGAGTGCCGGACAGTACGCGGGTAGTGCTGCACTTGATAGTATAGCTCACCGACACAAAAAAGCAGGGATTTCTGAGAAATCCCTGCTTTAATATCAGCTGAACCGAAATCAGTGAATTATGCACTTTTCTGTATCTTTATCGAAGAGATGAACTCTTTCGGTATCAATGGCAATCCTGATTGTATCGCCTGTGTGAGCCTGAGAGCGAGGAGAAACGCGAGCGATAAGATTCTGCTCACCGGACTTGTCGATAACCATGTTCTTCTTTCTTGCGAGCTCTTCATCAACTACAACGCGGTTTGCGATGAGGTAGAGATAGATTTCAGCACCCATAAGCTCTGTAACATCAACATATGCATCAAATGCGGAATCCTTGAGAGCCTCAACCTGAACAGGGGTATCGTAAATGCACTCGGGACGAACGCCTGCGATAACTTCCTTGCCGATATATTCCTGAAGCTCGGGAGCATTTGCCTTGCCATCGGGAAGCTTGAGCTTGATGTCACCGAATGAAAGGTATACGCCACCGTTTTCCTTAACGAGAGTGCACTTGATGAAGTTCATCTGCGGTGTGCCGATAAATCCTGCAACAAACTTGTTTACAGGGTAGTCATAAAGGCTCTGAGGGCTGTCGACCTGCTGAATGATACCGTCTTTCATAACAACGATACGGGTAGCCATCGTCATAGCCTCGACCTGGTCATGCGTTACATAGATGAATGTTGCACCGAGGTCGTAATGGAGCTTTGTGATTTCTGTTCTCATGGATGCACGAAGCTTGGCATCGAGGTTGGAAAGCGGCTCATCAAGAAGGAATACCTGCGGGTCACGCACTATTGCACGACCGAGCGCAACACGCTGCTTCTGACCACCGGAAAGAGCCTTCGGATATCTGTCAAGCAGGTGGGAAATATCAAGTATGCGGGCTGCTTCTTCAACCTTGCGCTTGATTGTTTCCTTCGGTATCTTGCGGAGCTTAAGACCGAATGCCATATTGTCAAAAACGGTCATATGAGGATACAGAGCATAGTTCTGGAACACCATCGCAATATCTCTGTCCTTTGGAGCGATGTCGTTTACGAGCTTGTCGCCGATGAAAAGCTCGCCTTCCGTGATTTCCTCAAGACCTGCAATCATACGCAGAGTAGTGGACTTACCGCAACCGGAAGGACCTACGAAGATAATAAATTCAGTATCTTTGATTTCCAGACAAAAATCCGAAACGGCTGTAACACCGCCGGGATATTTCTTGTAAATATGTCTGAGTGATAAGCTTGCCATATAAAGACTCCGTTCTCGGCAACAAAAACAAATTATTTTGCACGGTTCCCGGTTGCCGTCGAAAGCCGAATATATATGCGCAAAAGCGCATAAAAATGTACGATAATATTATAGCAAAAAAGATACGATTTGGAAAGAGTTTTTTGAAACAAATTTTCAAAAATTTATTTGTGAAATCTGCACAAAAAAATCTTGAAAAAATTGTTTGCGCTGAAAATCATTTTTGATTTCTAATAAATTATAGATTTTTCATTGAAAGGGCTATGCGCTTCTTCTGAAGATCAATGCTCTTGATGCGCACCTTTACCTTGTCGCCGACAGAGAGCTTTTCGCTCGGATGTTTGATAAATTTGTCGCATATTTCCGAAACATGGACGAGACCGTCCTGATGAACGCCTATATCGACAAAGGCACCGAAATCGATGACATTGCGCACCACGCCGTCGAGAACCATGCCGGGAGCAAGATCGGACATATCAAGTATATCGGAGCGAAGCTCGGGAGTGGGCAGAGAATCACGTATATCGCGTCCCGGCTTTTCCAGCTCCTTTACTATGTCGGCGACGGTGGGCTCGCCTATGCCTATCTCGTCCGCGAGCTTCTTCACGCCGTAGGCTTCCGCCGTTTTAGTTATTCCGGAGATACCGGAGGCGGCGTCCTTTGCCGTATAGCCGAATTTCTTCAGGATTTCCTTTGCCTTGTCGTATGATTCGGGGTGTATGCCCGTATTGTCGAGCGGCTCACGCGAGCCGGAAACGCGCAAAAAGCCTGCGCACTGCTCATATGCCTTGGCGCCGATGCGCGGCACCTTGAGTATCTGCGAGCGACTGGAAAATTCGCCGTTTTCTTCTCGGTATTTTACTATGTTCTTTGCCGATGCGGCATTTATGCCCGAAATATGCTCGAGCAGTGAGAAGGAGGCTGTATTCACATCGACGCCGACGGCGTTTACGCAGTCCTCCACGACGCCCGAGAGCGATTCGTCAAGGCGGCTTTGCTTCATATCATGCTGATACTGACCGACACCGATGGACTTCGGATCTATTTTCACAAGCTCGGCAAGCGGGTCCTGTATTCTGCGGGCTATGGAGACGGCACTGCGCTGTGTCACATCAAAATCGGGAAATTCCGCCGCACCGAGCTTTGAAGCCGAGTAGACGGAGGCACCCGCTTCGTTTGTCATTATATATTTTGTCTTGCCGCCTATTTCACGCAGGGTATCGGCAATAAAAATTTCGCTTTCCTTTGACGCCGTGCCGTTTCCGATGGAGACGACATCTATATCGTATTTTTCAATCAGACGCTTTACCGTGCGCTTGGATTCCTCCGTGCGCTCCTGCGGCTTTGTGGGATATATGACGGCTGTATCGAGGACCTTGCCTGTCTTGTCGACCACAGCGAGCTTACAGCCCGTGCGATATCCCGGGTCGAAGCCGAGGACGGTTTTGCCCTTTATCGGCGCCTGCATGAGCAGATTTTTCAGATTTTGCGAGAAAAGTTTTATGGCACCTTCGCTTGCATTATCGAAAAGGTCGCTTCTTATTTCGCGCTCTATGGAGGGAGCTATGAGTCTGTCATAGCTGTCGGCAATGGCGGCATAGAGATATTTAGCCGCGGGGCTTTTTGCGTTCGTAACGATATTGTAGCTTAGATAATTGAGAATGATATCTTTGGAAATCTCGACGCTTGCCTTGAGATATTCCTCCTTTTCGCCGCGATTTATGGCGAGCACGCGATGCGCGGGAACGGCGGAAATCTTATCCGTATAATCATAATACATAGAGTAAACGGAATCTTCGTCCTTTGTGTTCTTCACGGTGAGGAACGCGTTGTCAAAGGTCAGCGCACGGATATCCTTGCGGAAATCGGCATTGTCGGAGATATTTTCGGCTATGATGTCCATCGCACCGAAAAGTGCCGCCTCTGCTGTTTCAATGTCCTTTTCCGCGTCGATATAGCCTGCCGCCGCTTCCTCTATGTCCGGCTCGTATATATCGCGCTGTTCGGTTATAAGCTCGGCGAGAGGTTCGAGACCGCGCTCGCGGGCAACGGAAGCGCGCGTTTTCTTTTTCTGCTTGAAGGGGCGGTATATATCCTCTATTTCTGCGAGAATTTGTGCTGCTTCGAGCGCTTCGTCTATCTCGGGCGTCATCTTGCCCTGTTCGGTTATAGCCGCGCGAACCTCTTCCTTGCGTTTTTCCAGCCCGCGCAGGTAATTAAGCCTGTCATAGAGCGCGCGGAGCTGCTCGTCGTCGAGCGATCCCGTGACCTCCTTGCGGTATCTTGCGATAAAAGGGATAGTATTCCCATCGTCTATGAGCTTTACCGCGGCTTCCACCTGCGGGAGCCTGATATTCAGCTCGGATGAGAGTCTTTCGAGTATATTCATTTTTGCCTCCGTAATTATTTTGTCGGTTTTGATTTTTCTAATATGCTTATTTCCTCTTCCGTGAGAAAACGCCACTCTCCCCGCGGGAGGGAAGCGTCGAGCGGTATGCCCGCGAAGGCTGTGCGCTCAAGAAAGGTTATCTTGTTTTCCACGGCGAGAAACATCCGCTTTATCTGATGAAACTTGCCCTCGGTGACGGTGATTTCGCCGCTTGCAGGAGAAAACAGCGTGACCTTCGCCTCTCTTGTAGAGCTTTTTTCGCCTATATCCACTCCGCGGCAGAGGAGATTCACATCTTCCTGCGAGAGAGGGGAAGCACATTCAAAACGGTATGTTTTTTCCACATGGCGGGAGGGGGAGAGCATATAGTGGGCAAGCTCTCCGTTATTTGTCAGTAGCAGAAGCCCGAGAGTATTTTTATCGAGCCTGCCGCATGGGAAAAGCCCGATTTTCTGCAGGTTTTCCGGCAGGAGAGAAAGCACGGTTTCCTCGCGCTCGTCCTCTGTTGCCGAGACGAGCCCATCCGGCTTATTGAGCATTATGTAGGTGTAGCGCGAATATTTTATCTCCGCCCCGTCGAGCGTGATCTTATCGCTCTCGGGTGAGATATGCAGCGATGTATCGCGCACCGGCAAGCCGTTTATGCAGATTCTGCCGCTTTTTGCCGCTTTTTTGCTCTCGCTCCGGCTGAGTGTGCCGGTTTCGGAGAGAAATTTGTCGAGGCGCACCGCAATCCTCCTTTACCTGTCTTTCGTTTTTTTCTATTTTACCACAGAATGCGATAAAAGTAAATCGGAAAAATGAGAATTTTTCTTTAATTCTTTAATATCAGAAAAAGAACTGTCCCGAATTTTGTCGGGACAGTCCGCTTTATATCTGCTTTTTTATCCTCTCGAGCGCGCCCTTTTCGATTCTGGAGACCTGCGCCTGCGAGATGCCTATCTCGTCGGCAATCTCCATCTGAGTTTTGCCGCGGTAGAAGCGCAGGGCGATGATTTTCTTTTCGCGCTCGGAGAGCTTTTTCATCGCCTCGGAAAGGGCAATGCTCTCAAGCCAGCTTTCATCGCTGTTGTTTTCGTCCTTTATCTGGTCCATCACATAGATGGAATCGCCGCTGTTGTCGCTGTAGACCGGGTCGTAGAGCGATACGGGAGCCATTATCGCGTCGAGCGCATCGGAAATGTCCTTTTCGCTCTCGCCGGTTTCCTCGGCGATATCCTTTATCGTAGGCTCGCGTGAGAGCTTTTTTGAGAGCGATTCTCTTGCCGTGAGCGCCTTATAGGCAAGGTCGCGCGTGCCGCGGCTGACTCTTAGCATATTGTTATCGCGCAGATAACGGCGTATCTCGCCTATTATCATCGGCACGGCATATGTGGAAAACTTCACGCCTACGGAAAGATCGAAATTATCTATCGCTTTTATCAGCCCGATGCAACCGACCTGAAAGAGGTCATCGGGATTTTCCCCTCTGCCGCCGAACCGCTGAATAATACTGAGCACGAGGCGGAGGTTTCCGTCTATCAGCTCCCGACGCGCCTTTTTGTCCCCTTTTGAGGCGGCAAGCAGAAGCCGCTCTTTTTCTTCTGCTGTCAGAGTTTTGAGTTTTGAGGTGTTTATTCCGCATATTTCGACTTTATTATAATACATACAGGCTCCGTTTCCGACAAATAAAGCGCAGGTTTTGCCGCTTTTGACTTTCTGTAAAAAAGTATTGCCGAAAAAGGGAGATTGTTATGCGAAAAAGGAAATGCAACTTATTTCCAGTTTTTCAAAAAACATGAAGAAAAGCAGGAATAATTTTTCGGAAAATATTGCTTTTCCGAATGATATGTGGTACAATACAAGCAAAATAATTTTTCTGAAAGGAAATAATTTTATGTATAACAATATTGATGCAAAACAGCCGGATAAGCTGGAAGACATACTTGCCCTTCGTCCCGAAGGCGCCGATATTCCCGCTGTGAAGCCCGATAATCTCTATGACAGAATGAAAGGCGCCGTTATAGGCAGATTTGCAGGATGCGTTCTCGGTATACCCGTAGAGCTTTATGCGCTTTCCCGTATGCAGTCGCTCGCACTCGACAGCGGAATGAAGTATCCGCCCGAGGACTTCTGGACGGCAACCGACGATCCCGAGCATATTCACTACAAGGTCAACAAGCGCACCGAATATCTGCGCGACAACCTCAAGTCCGTTCCCGTGGACGACGATATCACATATCCCGTGCTAAACCTGCTCCTCCTTGAGAAATACGGTAAGAACTACACGGTAGACGATACCGGCAAGCTCTGGCTTGAAATTCTCCCTTATGCCTGCACGGCAGAGGATGAGGCTCTCCAGCAGCTCCGTGCCGGCACAAGAGCGGAGTGTGCCGCTAATTTCAATGGTTATGTTGAATGGATAGGTGCGGCTATACGCGCCGATGTATTCGGTTATGCCGAGGCAGGCAACCCTGTGGGCGCGGCAAAGCTTGCTTACAACGACGCTTACCTCACGCACCGCAAGAACGGCATCTACGGCGAAATGTTCTGCGCCGCCGCCGTTGCCGCCGCTTTCACAGCAGAAACTCCTCTTGACGCTGTACGCGCCGCTATGAAGCAGATTCCCGCAGAGAGCGAGCTTTATCAGGCTCTCGAGTGGGCATTCTCCTGCGAGGATAAGGTTACAAACTATATCAGCGCAAGAAAGCTTATCGACGATAAGTTCCCGAGAATGCACCCCGTACACACCATCAACAATATGTGCGCCATCGTTTTTGCCCTCATGCTCGGCGGAAACGACTATACAAAGTGCATCGGCAACTGCGTTGCCATGGGTCTCGATAACGACTGCACGGGCGCTACCGTCGGCAGTATCGTCGGTGCCTGCATCGGCATAAAGAATATACCGGGGCACTGGTATGATAAATTCAATGATACTGTTCTCACATATCTCACGGGATATGAGAAGCTCTCGCTTTCCGATATCATTGACAGATGTGTAAAGCTCAACGGCTGATAGCAGATTAAAAAATACCGCAGGCGGAAGTCTGCGGTATTTTTGCGTGAAAGCATGTAATAAAAGACGCCCGAGGGCGTCTTTTTGCTTTATCTCTTTATTACGAAATGCTTTGGTATGCCTCCGACGAAAACCGGTGAGGTTTCGCCGAGGATGAGCGGATGGATGTATTCAAGGCATTCGTGTGTGACATTATTTCCGCGCTTGTTTATAAATTCGCGCGGAACACGGCGCACTGCATTTGCTATGCCGCTGATATCCTTGCTCTCGGTATAGACAGCGTAATTTGTCGAATTGGTACGCACAAAGGTCATCATCTTTCCGGATTCGCCCTCGGAAGCGCATTTCACAGCAGCTTTGCCTATCATGACGGATTCGTCAAGATCGGTTTTGGAAGCGATATGCGAAGCGCAACGCTGGGGCAAATTCAGCTCAATGGAGCGAACCTTGCAGCCGAATTTTTCTTTTACGGCAAGCTCGATGGTCTTGGCTGTTCCGGAGAGTTGCTTGTGACCGAAAGCATCGAGATTGCCGTTTTTGCCTTCGCCGACATATGTTCCGTCGCTGAGATGTATTCCTTCGGAAACGGCGACGACAACATTCGGATGCGTTTCGAGTGCCTTTGCTATATCCTCGAAAAATTCGTCATAATCGAATGTGACCTCGGGAAGGTAAACGAGGTCGGGTGCTATATCGGTGCAGAGAGAGGGAAGAGCGGCACATGCGGCGAGCCAGCCCGCATCTCTGCCCATTATTTCCACTATCGTGACAGCCTTGACCGTATAAACGGCGGTATCGCGCATTATCTCCTCCATTGTGGTGGCGATATATTTTGCCGCGGAGCCGAAGCCCGGAGTGTGGTCTGTTCCGACGAGGTCGTTGTCTATTGTTTTCGGAACGCCCATGATGCGCATTTCGTAGCCTACGCTGTCCATATACTGCGAGAGCTTGGCAACGGTATCCATGGAATCGTTTCCGCCGATATAGAAGAAATAGCGGATATTGTAATCGCGGAAAACATCGAGAATCTGCTCATATATTATGAGATTGTCTCCCGTCATATCTTTTGGGAGCTTCTTGCGGCAGGAGCCGAGCGCGGCTGCGGGTGTGTTTTCAAGCAGGGAAAGGTCGTCTTCGCCTTTTATAATGTCGTTCAAAAGGCAAAAGCGCCTGTCAAGCACGCCCTCTATTCCGTTTATCGCGCCGTAGATTTTGTCTATCCGGTCGCATTCGAGAGCGCCGCGTATAACGCCCGAAAGCGTAGCGTTGATAGCCGCGGTGGGACCTCCTGACTGCCCTACTATGGCATTGCCGTAAAGTTTTATCATTATAGATTACCTCTTTTTGACGATAAATTTTTTATTTGCTCTATTATACTATAAAATCGCCGATTTTTCAAGTGCTTTTACAAAAAGTGCTCTGATATTTTTGCCATAGTGGCGATATATGCGCAAAATTCAGCTTTTTTATCGAAAAAACGCAAAATTTTTCGGATTATATCACTCGGTGGCAGAAGCTTGCTTCAGCGCATCGAGACGGCGCTTAATCTCCATCATATCGGCGAGCATATCGTCCTTTTTGCGCGGGTCGCGCAGGAGCGCCGAGGGATGATATACGGCGCAAACGGAAAAGGCGCCGCGCTCAAACCATATGCCGTGCTCGGCGGTGATGCGGAAATCCGGCTTTATCAGCCGCATTGCCGCTATTCTGCCGAGGCAGACGATAAGCTTCGGCGAAACGGCGCGAACCTGCTCTCGCAGGTACTCTATGCAGAGATCCTGCTCCTCCGGCTTCGGGTCGCGGTTTTTGGGCGGGCGGCACTTCAGCATATTTGCTATGTAGATTTCCTCGCGCGGGATGCCGACGGCTACGAGATATTTATCAAAAAGCTTGCCCGCCGCACCGACAAACGGAATACCCGATAAATCCTCTTTTTCACCCGGCGCTTCGCCTATGAACATGACATCTGCATGGGGATTGCCCACCCCGAATACTACATTCGTTCTCGTTTCCGCGAGACTGCATTTACGGCAGCCCTCACATTCTTTTCTTATTTCGTCAAGACTTCTTGTTTCCACCTGTCATTCCTCCGCTTTGCCATGGCTTTTGACAATATACTACCATAAACGGAGAAAAAAATCTACCGTTTTCGCAAAAAATTATTTCGATAAATTCATAGCTCGGAGAGAGTGGAGACGGCATCACTGCGGCAGACGGGAGCACAGTGCTCGTTTATGTACGAAAGAGCCTCGGGAGAAGGCAGCTTTGTGCCGAATTCGCCTATGAAAAGACCCTCGCAGGAATTTTTGACCTGCTTTGCCTGATACTGCAGCGTATCTTCATATATGACGAGATAAAATCTGCCTGCCTTTTCTTTGCAGTCGGCATAAGCCGTGCTTTCGCCCGAGTAGCCGAAGCGCCGGAGCCTCCTGCACACGCGAAGCAGCAGGTCAAGCTCCGGAAAAACATATACGGACGGCTTTTTCAAGCCTGTTTCCTGCATTTTTCCTTCCTTTATGAGGGAATAGCTCAAATCATCGTCGGGCGGAATACTGTCATGCAGTTTTGTTATGTAGATTTTACAGCCGCCGCTTTTATCGGGATATGCTTCTATGTATATGCGCCCTTTGGCGGCATCAAAGCCTGTCTTTTCATAAGCCTCATCGAGTATATCCCATACCGCTTTTCTCGTTCTGGTGTTCTTATAGTCCAGTGAGCTGCAGTCTATATCGTATTTCAGCATATCAAGACGCGTCAACTTAACGCGGAGAATATCATCTTCAATAATGCGGAGTTCCATAAGAAAAATTGCCCCTTTCCGATATTTTCAAACATCACTTCACATTATAATCCGATGCGGCAAAAAAAGATAGAGCAAAAAATATGGTAATTTTCCGCGTTTTCCGCCCGAAACTCCTTTCCTCGCACGAAAAATTTCAGTTTTTTGCAAATAACTATTGAAAAAAGACAGAAAAATTGATATTATATAATTTGAAATATTTTAAGAAATCCGGTGAATACAATGCTTATCAACATGTCGGATATGTTATCCGAAAAAATGAAATCTCTTCACGGAAACGCCGTAAGAGAAATACTTTCCGCCACCATGGGCAGAGATATCATAGCTTTCTCGGCGGGAAACCCCGATACATCTACTTTTCCGCTGGAGGCGATGGCGGAGGCTTCGGCTGAAATCTTTGCTTCCGATCCGCAGGCATTCCAGTACGGAGTTTCCGAGGGCTTTGAGCCTCTGCGAAATAAAATAAAGGAGCGCCTTGCCGATAAATTCGGCATGATAAAAGACGGTGATGAGCTTATCATGCTCACCGGCGGTCAGCAGGGGCTTGATCTCGTGGCGAGAACATTATGCAACGAGGGGGATACCGTAATATGCGAGACGCCGAGCTTTGTCGGTGCGCTCAATTCCTTCCGTTCCTACGGCGCAAAGCTTGCAGGCATTCCGATGCGGCACGACGGCATGGATGTGGCTCTTCTTGAAGAGGCGCTGAAAAGCAATAAGAACGTAAAATTTATATATATCATTTCCGCCTTTCAGAACCCGACGGGCATAACGACCTCGCTTGAGCGCAGACGCGAAATTCTCGCTCTGGCAAAGAAATACGGCGTTTTCATCCTCGAGGATAATCCCTACGGCGAGCTTCGCTTTTCGGGTGAGGATGTTCCTACCTTCAAGGCGCTGGATAATGACGGGCTTGTGATATACTGCAGTTCTTTTTCAAAGATACTTTCTTCCGGAATGCGCATGGGCTATCTCGTGGCGCAGAGGGAAGTGATGAAACCGATAATTCTCGCAAAGCAGTGTGCCGATGTGCATACAAATCTCTTTTTTCAGAAGCTCTGCTACAAGATTCTCTGCACATACGATATGGATGCGCATATAAAGAAAATCTGCGGGCTCTACGGCAGGAAATGCCATCTGATGATGGATATGCTCGATAAGTATATGCCCGAGAGCGTTACACATACGAGACCGGAGGGTGGACTTTTCCTCTGGTGCGAGCTTCCGGAGGAGCGCGACAGTGCACAGTTCGCGAAATTTGCCTCGGAGCGTGATGTATTCGTGGTTCCGGGCTTTGCCTTTGCCGCGGATATGAGTGCGCCCTCGCATGCTTTTCGCATGAATTATTCTTCACCTACGGAAGCGCAGATAGAAAAAGGCGTGAAGATACTTGCAGAGGCGGCACACGACTTTCTTGCGACAAAATAAGACGCTATTACAATTACGGCGCAAAGCCGGGAAAGGAAGGGGACATCCCCCGAAACGACAATAATGGAATTTTCTAAGGAAAAAAAGATAATTTTTTCAGGAGTACAGCCGAGCGGCAATCTGACGATAGGCAATTATCTCGGAGCCATAGGCAACTGGAAAGCTTTTGAGGAGCAGTATAACAGCATATACTGCGTAGCCGATATGCACGCGATAACCGTAAGGCAAAATCCCGCAGAGCTTCGCCGCCGTACATATGAGACGCTGGCGCTCTATATCGCGAGCGGACTCGACCCGGAGAAGAATATCCTCTTTGTACAGAGCCATGTTCCTGCTCATGCGGAGCTTGCATGGGTGCTCAACTGCTATACAATGTTCGGCGAACTTTCCAGAATGACGCAATTCAAGGATAAAAGTGCAAAAAATGCACAGAATATAAATGCCGGACTTTTCACCTATCCTACGCTCATGGCTGCCGATATTCTTCTTTATCAGACAGACCTCGTGCCCGTAGGCATAGACCAGAAGCAGCATGTCGAGATAACGAGAGACATAGCGACAAGGTTCAATCAGATATATTCCGAGACCTTCAGGCTTCCCGAGATATATACGCCGAAAGCAGGTAAGAAGATAAATTCTCTCGCGGAGCCGACAAAGAAGATGAGCAAATCCGATGAGAATACGAATGCGTCGGTATACCTGCTCGATTCGCGCGATGATATAATACGCAAATTCAAGCGCGCCGTCACCGACAGCGACACTGTTGTCAAGCGCGCCGAGGGCAAGGACGGAATCAACAATCTGATGACCATATACTCATGCTTCACAGGAAAGAGCGATGAGGAGACAGAGCGCGAATTTGACGGACGCGGCTATGGAGATTTCAAGCTTGCCGTCGGCGAAGCGTGCGCGGATGCGCTCGCTCCCGTTCAGGCTGAATTTGCAAGGCTTGCGGCGGACAAGGCTTATCTTGAGTCCATCATGAAGCAAAATGCGGAGTTTGCCTCTTATCTCGCAAACAAGACGCTCTCCAAGGTTTATCGCAAGGTGGGATTCACGGCAAAATAATTTTTCGGAGCGGGCTGCTCCGAGACGGAGTTATTTTGCAATATACTGTATATTTTTCGGCGGCGGCGGTGGCATTTCTGTTTTCTCTGATATTTACGCCTGTCGCAAGAACGCTTTCTTTTCGCGTCGGTGCCGTGGATATCCCGCGTGACGCTCGCCGTATGCATAAAAAGCCGACCGCACGCATGGGTGGCGCAGCTATAGTTATTTCATTCTTAGCTTCGTGCTTGCTCTGCTTTACGGACGGCGGGGCTTTTCCGAAGGAATGCCTGCCGGTCTTTATCGGCGGTGCTATGATAGCCATGCTCGGTGCTGTAGACGATATCCGTGCGCTGAAGCCTACGGTGAAGCTGGCAGGGCAGATAACCGCAGTGCTTTTCACTGCATACGCGGGCGTGAGAATAGATTTCATAGGTACTCCATCGGGCATCATAAGGCTCGGTATGCTCTCCGTACCCGTTACGGTGCTGTGGATGCTCGTGATAATCAATGCCTTTAATCTGATAGACGGCATAGACGGGCTTGCCGCAGGCACAGCCGCGCTTTCTGCGGCGGCGCTCGCTGGTGTTTCCGTTTCGTGCGGGAGCTGTGTATGTGCCGTGTTGTGCTTCTGCCTTTTCGGCGCGGCACTGGGATTTTTACCGTACAACAGCAATCCCGCGTCCGTTTTCATGGGTGATACGGGCTCGATGTTTCTCGGCTATATCCTCTCCTGCGCCTCGGTGATGGGGCTGACAAAATCGCATATGCTTGTTTCCATAGGTGTACCGTTCCTTATCTTTGCCGTTCCGGTATTTGATACGGCGCTGGCGATGATACGGCGTGCGGCGAAAAGAGAAAACATCTTTTCTCCCGACAAAGGGCATATACATCACAGGCTTGTGATAGCGCTCGGTTTTTCACAGAAGAAAGCGACGCTCACGCTTTGTCTTGTCACGGCGGTCTACTGCATTTCGGCGGCTGTTATGAGCATAAATCTGCCGCTCGGCGCGCTTATCGCGTCGCTTGCAACAGCATATATGATATCGATATTCTTTTTAGCGGGAAAATCCGCATGAAATTTATGCAAAGGAGGAAAAACGCATGAAAGAAAAACTGAAAAAATTGCTTTCTTCAAATGGGGCGATGTCGCTTTATTCTGTTTTTTCGCTTATGGCGGCGTTTTTCCTCGTCTGCCTTGCGGTGCTGTGGACACTCTCGCGGGCAGGAATTTTTGAGTTTCCTCATGTCGAGAGCACGACGGAAAGCACGGCATCATCGCTCACACCGGACCCTGAGGAAAAAACCGACTATGATTACATAGCTGTCCCCGTAAACAAGGCGGCTGTGGCAAAGCTGCTCGCATCATATCCCTTTGCCGATAATTTCTATATGGAAGTGTATATGACTTTTTCCACGCAGGACGGCTTCATGCAGGACGGCGTGCGCCTATGGAAAAGCGGCGAAAAATACAAAATAATTTACAATGAGGGAAGCGACACGCGGCGAAATACCGTTATATGCGACGGGAAAACCGTCTCTTACTATTCCGCCTCAGACGAGCTGATATTCACGGCGGAGTACAGCGAGGCGTATGCCTTCGATAATATCGCGTATATACCTTCATTCTGCCTGCTTGCAGGTACTGAATACGAGATAACCGACTATTATCTGCGCGATAACGAATATGTCGTGGAATACAGCATACCATCACTTTCGTATACGGACAAGGTACATATTTCCGCCGACTCGGGTGTAGTCCGCTCCGTGCGGACCTACTGCGGCAATATCCCCGTATCGCGCTACGATGTAGTCAGCTACACGCTTGATTATGAATTTGAGGGAGATGAATTTTCACTTCGCTGACGCTACAGCATTATGACGAGTACAAGCAGAACGGGAATGATGATATTATCGCTTTCCTTTGAAAAGAGAAGGAAGAGTGCCGCACCGAAAAGAAGTAAATCCTCTGCGGAAATTTTTGAGAATATTCCGGCAGGTGGGCATGAGCTTTCATGCGGCGGGCAGCCGAATGGCGGTTCCGGCGGCTCTGCATCCGCAGGCGGTCTGCGGCATGAATCGCGGCTTTCGTCGCGCGGCGGAGCATCGCATCCGCAAGGCTCTTGTCGGATAGTTTCGGCGCAGTCTCCCGCTTCTTCTTTTGCGCATCCGTCATTCTGCGCACACGGTTTCTGCATATCGAAGAGGCTTCCGCCGTAATCGGGCGGAGGAGAAGCAAATTCTTTTTTCGGCGGATTTTCGGGAAATCCCTTATCGGGGATTTTACCGTAATTCTTGCTGTAGATAAGTACGCACCTCCCTTACATAAAATATCCTGCCATTTCGGCAAGCTGCATCATACGCAGGAGTTTATCTATCTTTTCGCATCTTTTGCCGTCGAGATACGGCTTGAGCGCGAGCAGAAGCGCCCTGCTGTGTGCCAAATTGTTTCCTTTACGTCTGTCGCGGTGCTCGCCCGAGAGCGAGGTCAAGGCGCCGACAGCCTCGGCAATATCCGGCGTATCGGACGCACCGTCGGGAGGAGACTCCTTGCTTTTGCCGAAATTGCCTGCCTGCACCGCTTTTTCCGGCGGCGGGCTTTCGGATATTGGCGGAGTGCCTGAAGTCATAGTGTCGGCAAGGCGCTTTATCTGTGCCATCATCTCCGGATTTGAGAGGATACTGTCGAGCTTTTCGGAAAAATCGTTTGCCAAATTACTCACCCCTGTATTTCGCGTATCATCTGTTCCGTGCGCTCTTTTCCGAGCATGGAAACGAGACGTCGGATATCCTCATCACCGATGCCGGAGAGCATGGCGCGGATTTTTGACACATCAGGCAGGTTTCCGCTCACTCCTGCGGCGCGCGCTACCTTTTCCGCCTTTTCGCGCAGGGCATTGTCATCGAGACCGAGCAGTTCGTCTACTGTTTTGCGATTGAGTTCCATAAAAATCACTCCAATAACTGTTTTTATGCTATATTATGATGAAAACGGTGCTGTTGTCACAGGAGAAAATAAAAATTATAGAGAGGTAAAAAATGTATAAGTATACACCGCCGAAAAATTCAAAGGCAGATACAGTAGTGCTCGCGCTCTTTATAACGGCGATAGCATGCTTTGCAGTGGCATCGTTTTCACGGATGTATGCCGGGCTGATACAGGCACTCGGCGTTATTTTCATAGGCGCGGCGCTCTTTCTTTTCTGCAGATACACTCTTTCCGTATATACATATCTGATAGAGGACGGCAATTTTGTCGTACTGCGCACTTTGGGCAAGAAGATAAGTCCGATATGCAGTGTCTCGCTTAAAACCGGCATCGCGATAGTAAAAATGCCCCATACCGCCGCGGAAAAGGAAGAATACAGAAAGAAATGCGGAAATGTCCGCTCGCGCTTCAATTATTGCAGAACGCTTTCACCCGAAAACGCCTATGCTTTTGTCCTTGATTTCAACGGACGAAAAACGGAGCTTTTATTTGAGCCGAATGAGGAATTTCTACACAGTTTTGAGATGGTTTTTGCCAATGTCCGCAGGGAATATCTCCGCGAATTATACGGAGATGATGGCGAAAGCGGGGACGCATAATGAAATCTGCTGAAATTTAATAGAAAATTTTTCAAAATGGTATTGCAAATTGCGTTATGTCGTATTATAATAGTAAAAAACATTCAAAGGGAAGGGGTAAAAACAAATGACGGCACTCGAAACGGTAAAAGATATACTTTCAAAGCAACTTCGTGTTGACATTGATTCTATAACAGAGGATACAAACATTATGGAGGATCTCGGCGCAGATTCTCTCGATATAGTTGAAATGCTCATGAATATCGAGCAGGATTACGGTATAGTCATCGCCGATGATGATATAGTCGGCTTCAAGACGGTCGGCGATATTGTTCGTTATATTGAAAATAATCAGTAATTTACTTAAAATAAAAAATGCGACTGCGTGAGCAGTCGCATTTTTGTGTTTTCGCTTACTTTTTCAGCTCTGAATTTATGAGATTCAGAACCGCATAATCTGTTCGGTCGAGAGTTATCGGAGTTATCGATATGCAGCCGTTTAGAGCGGCGTCGGTATCTATGGTGAAATCTTTCTTATCCTCGTGGACGGAATATCCGTGCTGGCGGAAGAGATTTGCTTCCTCCTCCACAAAGCGGTCATTATAGTATCTGCCGCCCTGATGCGTCATGCATATGTCTTTGCCCTCGGGCGGGATATTTACATTATAAAGCGGGGAATACGAGAGCAATTTGTGCTTGCGGAAAAACTCTATCACGCGCTCGAGCTGAGCTGCGGCGGCGTCAAAGTCCCCGGGCGTGGTAGAGAGAGCCACTGCGGGCATACCCTCGGCATTTGCTTCAAAAATTGCGCCTACCGTTCCCGAATAAACCATATCTATGCCGATATTCAGTCCGTTGTTTATGCCCGAGAGCACGAGGTCGTAATTTACGCCCAGTCCGAGCTTGGCAAAGCGGACGCAATCCGCAGGGGAGGAATCGACCGAATAGGCGCGCACGCCCGGGAGCAGTTCGACCTCTCTTGCTTCAAACGGGCTGTGTATATTGATACTCTGGCTTTTGCCGCTTTGCTCTGTTTTCGGAGCGGCAACCGTCACCTCACCGAATTCCATAGCCTTCTTTGCGAGAAGCAGAAGCCCGCGGCTTGATATCCCGTCATCGTTTGTTATCAGTATTTTCATCATAGCCATCCCTCATGATTTTCTTTATAATCGGCAATCAGCCTGTCCGCATCTGCAAGAAGCGCACGCTTTTCACGCGCGTTTTTAACGGAAGCACCTGCGGCGCAGGCATGACCGCCACCGCCGTATTTCTCGGCAAGTCCGTTTATCTCGGCAAAGCGGGAACGCAGGCGAACGCGGAACTCTCCGGAGTCCTCCTCGATGAAGGCAAGCCATATGATGCTGTTCTTTATCGTGCTGATACAAGAAACACAGTTGCTTGCCGTCTCAAAGTTTATCGCATATTTTTCCTGCATGGCACGTGTGACTGTAAGGTATGCCACGCCGTTTTCCGTGAGCTTCACGCACGAGGTGATATGCGCACGGAATTTCAGCTCACCTATCTCCTCCGTGTAGAGGTGGGAGAAGAGCGTATCCGTATCTATTCCTATATCGAGCAGAGCCGCCGCACAGCGCAAGGTATCTCCGGTAACGCTCGAAAAGCGGAAGCGACCCGAATCCGTGACCATACCCATATAAATATACATGGCGGCAAGCGAATCTGCCTTCAGCTCATCACGGAAGGCAAGGTAAAATTTCGCTATCATCTCGCAGGCGGAGGAACGGTTTTCTTCAACCCAGCGGATATCTCCGTAGTTGTCTGCCGGAATATGGTGGTCTATCTTGATAAGCTCCGTTGCCGCACCGACAGCCGAATTTGAAATGCGGTCGTATGTAGCCGTATCTATGACGATGGCAAGCGCACCCTTGTGTTCCTCTGCGGAGAGCGGCGCCCCCACGCTTCCGAGAAATGAGAGATATTCGGAAGAATCGTCTGCTGCGACGATGATTTCCTTTTCGGGATAAGTGAGCGTCAGTATACGCGCAAGTCCGAGCGTGGAGCCGACTGCATCTCCGTCAGGTCTGATGTGGCGCGATATGACTATCTTCTCATAGCTCTTTATTTTTTCAAAAATCTGTTTCATTACCTCGTTCATTGTGCCGTTTCCTCCAGCTCTTCAAGGTCGGCGAGCATTTTCATTGCCGTTTCGCGGTCGGGAACAGTGGCACCGCTCGCCTTTGCATGACCGCCGCCGCCGTATTTTACGGCGATGGGATTGATATTGTATTTTGCCGAGCGAAGCTCGCAGAGCACGCCCGCAGATGTTTCAGTGAAGTTGACCCAGCTGTTTATCCCGCGGATATCGGACATTGTGCCTACCATGCCGCGCGATATAGTGAAGGTATCGGCACCGGTTTCTTCCGCTTCTTCCGCTGTGGTATAGATATATGCGACTCCGTTTTTCGCACGGTTTATTTTAAGCGTGAACCGCGCACGGAGCTTTATCATATCGAGTTCATCCGCATAAAGTTCGCGGTAGATATCCGCTGTCGAAAAATCGACGCTCATGAGAAAGGCGGCAAGCGCAAAGGTGCGTGCATTCACGCTGTCATAGCGGAAGCGGCCGGAATCCGTGACCATGCCCGTATAAATCGATTTTGCCGCCGTAGGCGTGAGGCGCAGAGAACATTCTCTTGCAAATTCCGCTATCATTCCGCAGCAGCTCTCAAAGCTTGTGTCGGTTATTTCGGTATCGGCGATTTTCTCGCAAAAGATATGGTGATCTATGCGCAGGGTGCTCTCGGCGAGAGTATATCTTTCATCCGAAATGAGCGAACTTGCAGATGTGTCAAGAATTATTGCGAGCGCACCGTTGTAGTATTCATCGGGCACTGTATCCGGAGTGCTGTCCGCCATGAAGGCGTACCGTCCCGCAGGGTCACCAACCGCATAAACTTCTTTGCCCTTGAAATTTTCAAGTATGAGGTGCTTGAGTCCCACCTGTGAGCCTATGGCATCGCCGTCCGGATTATTATGGCGATGTATTATTATGCGGTCATACCGCGAAATGAGTGAAAGCGCTTTTTCAAACAAATTCTGCCACTCCTTTTCAATTTTATTATAAAAGTTTGTTTTTGTATTTTATCATAAAAAGCGACAAAAGTCAACACTCGGAGAAAACACGAAAAATGAAAGAATCTTATTTACAAAACGTGTAAAATGTGATATTATAAATATGCATGTAAACAGAGAATACGGAGGAACGGAAATGGTAAATACGGTATATATCAAAAAGACCGAGGACATGATGCAACTTATTCTTGAGCAAAAATTCGAGGAGAAGATCAACAGAAACAGGTCATATTTCCTTTATCGCGGGCTTTGCAGGAGCAAATTTTCGCTGGAAACGAGCCTTCATCGCAACTGCCGCGATATGCAGGTGTCTCTCGAGCCGTGCATCCTTCGCAATTTCACAAAATATGCCGAACTGCTCAATCCGGATCTTCGCACATCAGTGTGGCGTCAGATGGTAGTAGGTCAGCATCACGGACTGCCTACAAGGCTGCTTGACTGGACATATTCGCCGCTTGTCGCTCTGCATTTTGCTACAAGCTCATTTGAACTCTCCAAAACAGACACATATGACGGTGCCGTATGGAAAATAGATGCGCGAGAGATAAACAGGCTTCTGCCGGAGAGATACTATGATAAGCTGGCAAGAAACAATGCATGGGTTTTCTCGGTTGATATGCTCAGCGATGTCGTAAATGAGCCGGCGCAGTATGACAGCGATATGGCGGGCCATGCCATGGCACTCCTCGAACCGCCATCCATCGACCAGAGAATAATAAATCAGTACAGTATTTTTTCTGTCATCCCGATGAGTATGGAAAGCATAGAGGAATTTCTCGATAAGTATACGGAAAATACCGTCAAATATGTCATAGACAAAAGCATAAAATGGGATGTGCGCGATTTTCTCGACCAGATGAATATGAATGAACGCACGATGATGCCCGGACTTGACGGACTTTCCACATGGCTCAAGCGCCACTATTTTGTTATGCCGGCAAGGGCGGCAACGGAGGATAAGGAAAATGGAAAGAAATAATCCGAAGGGTTGGCTCTATATTCTGCCCGCCATGCTCTTTCTCGGGGTATTTATGGTTTACCCGCTGATAGATGTTTTCGTCTATTCCTTTGAGGAGGGATATAATTCCGCCTCGCAGACATTTTTCGGCACGGGACTCTATAACTACAAATATGTTCTGCGCGACCCGTATTTTGTTCAGGCACTGAAAAATACGCTCATTCTCGTTATGATAACCGTGCCGTTGTCAACAGGCATCGCGCTTCTTATCTCGCTCGCGCTTTCTTCCATTCAGAAGCTTCGCAGTGCCTTTCAGACGATATACTTTCTGCCGTATGTCACAAATACGCTTGCCGTAGGTCTTGTTTTCATGATTCTCTTCAAGAAAACGGCGTATTCCGACGGGCTTATCAACCTGCTTATAAACACCTTCGGCGGGCAGAGCGTCGATTTCATCGGCGGTCCCTACTGGGCAAAGATGCTTGTGCTCTGCATATATACGATATGGATAGTAATGCCCTTCAAGATAATCATTCTGACAAGTGCGCTCGCCTCGGTGAATAAAAATTACTACGATGCGGCGCGTGTGGACGGTACCTCCAAGGGGCGTATATTCCGCAAAATAACACTGCCGATGATTTCTCCCTCTGTTTTCTATCTGATAATAACAGGCTTTATCGGCGCTTTCAAGGCATACAGCGATTCCGTTGCGCTTTTCGGCGTGAACCTCAATGCCGCAGAGATGAATACGCTTGTAGGTTACATATACGATATGCTCTACGGAAACAGCGGCGGATATCCATCATATGCTTCCGCGGCGGCGATAATCCTTTTTGCTATAGCTCTGACGATAACATGTATAAACCTCATGGTCGGCAGAAAGAGCATTCATTACAGATAAGGAGGGGAGAAAATGAAAAAAATCACGGACTATGCACGAGCCGAAAAAGCGGCACGCGCGGGGAATATAGCGGGAAAAACGCTGATATATTTTTTTCTTCTCATATGGGCGCTCATAGTGCTTTTCCCCTTTTATTGGATGGTGCTCAGCTCGCTGAAAAGCTACAGTGCATATAACTCGGAATATATACCGAAATTCTTTACGCTTTCGCCGACGCTCGAGAATTACAGGGAAGCTTTTACCGCGGTTCCGCTCGCTAAGTATTTTCTCAATACGGTGATATTTACAATAGCGACGACGGCACTCATGATGGTGGTGATAACTCTCGCCGCGTTTGCCTTTGCAAGGCTGAATTTTAAGGGCAGGGACATTGTTTTCACGATATTCCTTGCGCTGATGATGCTGCCGAGCGAGCTTGTGGTGATAACGAATTTCGTGACGATAACAGACCTCGGACTGCGCAATACATTTACGGGTCTGATACTGCCATCGGTCACATCGGTTTTCTATATTTATCTGCTCCGCGAAAACTTCGCGCAGATTCCCGATGAAATGTACTATGCGGCACGCGTGGACGGTGCTTCGGATTTCCGCTATCTCATGCGCGTGATGATACCGATATGCAAGCCGACGATAGTAACCGTTATTATTCTGAAGGTGATTGAATGCTGGAACTCATATGTATGGCCGCGCCTGATAACGGATGATCAGAATTATTTTCTCGTTTCAAACGGAATACAGGAGATACGCGAAAACGGCTTCGGACGTGAAAATATACCTGCGATGATGGCGGCGGTGGTTGTCATTTCCGTGCCGCTTATCGCTCTGTTCCTGATTTTCAGAAAGAAGATAATGGCGGGCGTTTCGAGAGGAGGTACAAAGGGATGAAAAGAATGCCGAAGCTCATATCCGCGCTTCTCATACTCTGCGTTTTCGCCTCGCTTTTTACCGCTTGCCACGGCTCAAAGGGACTGCGTGAATTTGAGATGCCGGATGAATTTGATACCTCGCGTAATTATGAGCTGACCTTCTGGGCTAAGAACGACACAAACAGAACTCAGATGAAAATATATCAGAACGCGATAAAGGATTTTGAGGCACTTTATCCGAATATAAAGATAAAGCTTCGCCTCTATACCGACTACGGCAAGATATACAACGATGTTATCACAAATATAGCGACGGGCACGACGCCGAATATCTGCATAACATATCCGGACCACATAGCGACATATCTGACAGGAGTAAATACCGTAGCACCGCTCGATGAGCTTTTTGCAAGTGGAAAATACGGGCTCGGCGGCAGTGAAGTCCGTTTCGACGGTGTTTCACGCGACGAGATAATAAAAAAGCATCTCGATGAGTGCTATTTTGACGGCAACTATTATGCCGTACCTTTCATGCGTTCCACCGAGGCTTGCTATATAAACAAAACATATGTTGAGAAGCTCGGTTATACCGTTCCCGATGAGCTGACATGGGATTTTGTATGGGAGGTTTCCGAGGCTGCCATGGCAAAGAACGAGGACGGAACCTTCAAGGTGAATGGGCAGAATGTTCTCATTCCTTTTATATACAAGTCGACAGATAATATGATGATTCAGATGCTCAGGCAGTCGGGTTATGCATATTCGAACGAGAGCGGGGAAGCACTTCTTTTCAATGATGATACCAAGTCTCTGCTATATACCGTTGCCGAGCATGCGGGAACAGGCGCTTTCTCTACTTTTTCCATCTCGAGCTATCCAGCAAATTTCCTCAATGCGGGGCAGTGCATTTTCGCCATAGATTCAACGGCAGGTGCCACATGGATGGGAAGTGACGCGCCTCTCTCCGATATCAGCGAAGATAAGATTGTGAATTTTGAGACGGCTGTACGCACCGTGCCGCAGTTTGATACGGAAAACCCGCAGATGATATCGCAGGGTCCGTCCATATGTATATTTAATAAGAATGACCCGCAGGAGGTTCTTGCATCGTGGCTTTTTACGCAGTATCTGCTTACAGACGGCGTACAGATTGCCTATTCCGAGACGGAGGGCTATGCTCCCGTTACGACTACGGCGAGAAATTCCGCCGAATATGCGGATTATCTCTCGCGCGAGGGTGAGGACAACGATGAGCATTACGATATAAAAATAAAGGCGACAAAGCTTCTGCTTGAAAATACGGAAAATACCTTTGTCACGCCCGTATATAACGGCTCGGCTTCGCTGCGTAACGCGGCTGGTCAGCTTATCGAGAATGTAACAAAGTCCATGAACCGCAAGGAAACCGTGGACGATGCCTATATGGAAAAGCTTTTTGCAAATGTGACTTCGCTTTACCGCATAGGGGAGGCAGGGAAGGGCGTTTCCGGAAAAGCGGAGCTTGGCGCTCTGCCGGGCGGTTCCAAGGCTCTCATCATCGCTCTTGCTGTTATATGGGTGCTCATCGCCGTGTATTTTATCGTGATTTTAAAGAAAAAATTAACAAAACATGAAAAATGATATTGATTTATCGGCGAAAAGAGTGTATACTATAATCAGCTAAAATACTAAACTCAAAAAAGGAGAATTTAATGATGAAAAAATTTTTAGCTATCGTTCTCGCACTCACATTTGTTTTCGCATTTGTTGCTTGCGGAAAGAAAGACCACGAATTCAAGGATGTTAAGTCTGAGGGCGTTATGACATACGATGAGTTTGCGGCAGCAGAACTCAAGACCAAGGTAACAATCGAGGGCTATGTTCAGGCTAAGCAGGTTTATTCCGAGCAGTACGGCAACACCTCGCTTTACCTCCAGGACACAAAGGGCGCTTACTTTGTATATCGCCTTGCCTGCACAGCTGAGGAATACGCAAAGTTCACAGATGGCGTAAAGGTCAAGATCGTAGGCTACAAGGACGAATGGTCAGGCGAAGTCGAGATAATCGATGTAGAGTCCTTCTCCGTTGACTCGAGCGTTAAGTACACAGCTCCCGTTTTTGATGCAACGTCTCTTCTCGGCTCAGATGATCTCATCAAGCACCAGAATGAAAAGGTTTCCTTCAAGGGTCTGACTGTCAAGGCTTCCAAGGATGCTGACGGCAACGAAGTTGCTTACCTCTACAAGTGGAACGGCACGGGCGCTGAAGGCGATGACCTCTACTTTAATGTGGCTCTCGGCGATAAGGAATTTCAGTTCCTCGTTGAATCCGATCTCTGCGGTGCCGATACAGATGTTTACAAGGCTGTAAAGAACCTCAAAGTAGGCGATACTATCGACCTCGAGGGCTTCCTCTACTGGTACGAGGGCGTCAACCCCCACATCACTTCCGTTTCCGCTGCGAACTGAGTTTTTAACCGGGCGGGGAAAGGCGAATGCCTTTCCCCGCATTTTCTTTGGAAAAGGAACGTTTTCCAGGTTCTGCCCGGCAGCACAGCCTGATGGTATGTGGGACTATGCGGCAGCTTTATGTCCCTTTCCGCAAAAATCCGCTGTTGACCAGCAGAATGGTCACGACCCAGGAGCGGGGGAACGTATGGTACAGCATGGGTAAGCTTGGGCTTGCCATGAAAAACCGGGAACATCTGACCCCGGCGGTCCAGAAGTTTATGGAATACCTGCCCTTTCGGGAGATGGCGGAGTGAGGAATACCTGTGAACGGACGCGGCTGAGCAGTCTTGTTTTTTGGTTCGTGATATGATAAGATCAGAATTAGAAATTGGAATTGGTGGAGATATGTGATGAATGGCTGCAAATGGTGCGATTATAAAGAAAATGAATGGTTGCTATATCAATCATTACATTGGTCTGTCTATCTGGCCGATATACAGGATTATGTCGGCAGATGTATTTTGGTGTTGAATAGACATTGCGGCAGTCTTTCAGAATTGGATATTTCTGAGTGGATTGAATTGAAAACCATTATAGATAGATTGGAATGTATCTTTAGAGAAGTATTAGGAGCCGAATTAAGCAACTGGAGTTGTTTGTTGAATAACTTTTACAAGGAAGCAATACCAAACCCTCATTTACATATCCATGTGAGGCCGCGATATAAAAATGCCGTTGTAATTAACAATCACTTATACATAGATACAGAATTTGCTCATCATTATGCTTTGAAAAAAGAGAGTTTATTGCTTGATGATGATAGGCAAATGCTGTATACGCTAATGAAGGAAAAGTTTGTTTTATAAACTCCGTTTTGCCCACCTGACTACCCGGCCTTATTCCAATCCGTGCAATTTTATGGATAATATGTAAACTTATGTTTAGGTTTGTCGCACCCACTTGAAGCAATATCACACCTCAGGTATAATTTAGGCATAACATATTCTTTATTTAGGAGCGTATGCTATGCGAATAGGACAATTTAGCGAAAGCTTTCTTCCCATAGTGGATGGTGTAGGCCGCGTGGTTTACAGCTACGCAAACGGCCTTGCCAAAGGCAGCGACGAATGCTACGTTATCGCCCCGCAGAACAACACGGGCTATCGCGGAGGGTATCCGTTTGAGCTGGTAGACTATTCCGCATCCCCCGTTATAGGTTCGCCGCAATATAAAAGCGGGCTTGCAGTGCTGGATAAGCATTATCTTGACCGCATGGAAATGATAAAGCTGGACGTTTGCCATGCGCACACGCCGTTCTTTGCCGGTCAGGAAGCGCTTAGGCTATGTTCCAAATATAATCTGCCGCTGATAGGCACATTCCATTCCAAGTATTACGACGATTTTTATAAGGCCACCCATGCGGAGCTTATCGCCAACATAGGCGTAAAGTTCGTTGTGGACTTCTATGAACGCTGCGACGAGGTTTGGACTGTAAGCGAATCCTCCGCCGTGGTGCTGCGCGAATACGGCTATACGGGCGACATTATAATAATCGAAAACGGCACGGAGATGCGCCCCGTAAGAAGCGAAGATAAGGAGGCCGCAATAGAGAAATTCCACATTGACACGGCTAACCCCGTTTTCCTTTTCGTTGGGCAGATAAACTGGAAAAAGGGCATACTGCGCCTGCTTGAGGCAGCGGCATACCTGAAGCGGCGCGGCGAAAAATTCACCGTTGTGCTTGCAGGCCAAGGTCCGGATGAGGAAGCCGTGAAAGCAAAGGCCAATGAGCTTAACATTTATAAATACTTGACATATCTTTTGGAGCATCGTCCAAGTGAAGATATGTCAGATGAACAGCTTGAGGCATTGACTCCGTGGAGCAAAGAAGTTAAAAATGTTTGCAAAAATTAAAATGTAGTAAAACGCTTGTATCTAGCAAAGATGATGCAAGCGTTAATTAAAATCTAGCGTTGGAATATTGAGTGCTTACGAAAATGTAAAATGATATACTGAAGACAAGGTAAAGTCGGTGTGGAAAATGTTATAGGAGGTGCCGGAATGCCGAAGAAGAAAAAAATACAGAGAAAAAGTATAGATAAAATCAAGACAATTCCGAAGCCAAAAGCGAGTATTGAGGAATTACAGGAGTCAAGAAATGGCGGTCAGATTGCATTGAGGGGATATTCTTACCAGTTCTTGTATTCATGCTACTTGATGCTGTCATGTAAAGATGAGAATACAGTCTTTAATTTGGAAGGTATTGAAGATATTGACAAAATTGTGAGTACGAGTGATGAACAGAAGACAATGCATATTCAATTGAAATATTCTGAGAACAAGCAGGATGCTTCTTTTATGAAAAGTGTGTTGAAGAATTTCTTAGAAGCCTATTTACTTGATAAAAATAGAGCATTCAAATTAGTGTATGATTTTTCAGTTGCAAAAGGGCATCTGAGTAAGCTAGTGAATAATATATTGGATTCAGACGAATTACAATATTGGAAAGCCACAGTTGATGAGATAAAAAATGAAAATCCTCAGTGGAATTGGCATCAGCTTGATTTCGATGATTTCATCTCGAAGATATCCTATGAAAACATTAAAAAGGCAGTATTGGCAGAACGTGTTGAAGTGGCTTTGATTGAAAATTATGATATTACAACAGACAATATCAAACTGTTTGCCAATAGTATCAAAATGTTTTGTTTTGAGAAGATGGAGACAAGAAGTGCCGTATCATTAAATGATTTAAAACATCAAATTGAACTGGTTAAATTCGATATAAGTAAGGGAGCAGAAAATCCGGCTCATGGCTGGATAGAAAAAGTAAATTTTAATGAATTAACTGATCAAGAATCCAATTATTATGAAGGTAAAAAAGCGACACCGATGGATATTGTGAAGGGGCTGCCTGTATCACGAGTTTTACTTGAAAAGGATATACGAACATCAGTAAATAATTATATGGTGACGGTCATAAAGTCGTCAAGTGGCCAGGGAAAAACAACCTTAGCGTTGAAAACACAATACTGTCTGCAAAAGGAATATACACCGTATCAGCTTATTAATTGCAGTGATAGAGGAGCGCTGAGACATATTGTGGAATATTTTCATGCCAGAATCAGACTGGGTGAAAAACCATTGATTTTAATAGATAATCTGGATGCGCATTTGAGTGAGTGGAATCAATTGGTTCAGTTAATGCAATCTGATGTGAAATATAATTATAAAATTCTTATTACTTCCCGAGAAAACGACTGGTATAATTATGCTGGTGATTTAAGTAATATACATTCCATGAATATCATAAAGCCAATGCTTTCTAAAGAAGAAGCGGCTGCTATTTTTAACACCTTGCAGCAGGCAGGACATATACATCCAAAGATAAAGGATTGGAAACATGCATGGAACCAGATAGCGGACAAAAAATTACTGATAGAATATGTGTATCTGTTAACGCATGGTGAAATGATTGCCGAACGTATTTCATCACAAATGTGTGAAATAGGAAGAAATGAGACCGGAAGCATTAAGTTCGAATTGTTAAGACAGGTTTGTTTTGCGGATGTATGCGGTATTCGATTACCGACAAAAAAGCTGTTGCGAAGTTTGGCTCCGAGAACGTTTTATGATATTGGACAAATCTTAAAAAGCATGACAGATGAATTTTTGGTTCATATAAGTCAGGATGGAGATTATATTGAAGGATTACATCCGGTTCGCTCACGACATATTGTAGAATATTTACATGAGTATTATCCATTGGAGGAAACGGCTTACAATATTACAAAGCTAGCCGATTTACAGGACTTTTCTGTACTTTTTTCTCATTATCCTGAATTCTCGTTTGATAAGGAAAGTTTTTATTCGGATGTGGTTAATGAATGGTGGAATCTTGAAGATTTAAAATGCTTTGTGTCAGCAATCAGGGGAACTTTTTCCGGCAGTGTTATGCAATATTTTAAAAATAATGAAGAATTATTCAATGAAGCGAATAATCGTGGTGGTTTATTTTTGATTGCAACAGAAGTGTGCCCATTTGCGCAGTTTCGGGAAATAGATGAGTCGGTGAAGACATTGGAACAAATGAAGGAAATAGTGCCGAATAATGAGAATATTAAATATTTGTTAAATCTGAAAGAAAGTATTCCTGCACTTGATATGACGCAAACGGATATATATATATTAAGCATGCGATTGTTTAAGCGGTTAAAGGACGTGGATATGAAAAATGTGTCTGACCTGGATGCATATGCAATGATAGCAGATTGGCTGTTTAATATGGATGCGTCTATGAATTTGGCTTCGAATATCAATCTGACAGATTTGTGGACACGTATAGAAAACTATTCGATAGATACAATTTCTTTATTAATGTATACAGCTTATTGCGGAGACAGGGATATATATAGCTTATTTGTATCCGAAAATCTTGAAATGATTTTGAGCTATCTTAAGCGAAACACGTTTTCACATAAATTATATGTAGATGAAACCGAGACGGCTATTCACGTTGAATATGTATTGAGAGCAAGTGAATTGCAGAATGGAAATCAGGAAAGTGTTTCACGATTAAATTATATTTGCAGGACATTGCCGATTTATGAGACCTATTGCTCGGACGCAATTATGCCGAAATATGACATGCTACAGCCATATAGGATACCGGATGATGCACATAAAGAAATGCCGCGAAGGAATTTGGTAATTGCTTTTCATAAAGAATTTACGTCTTTATGGATAAAAACAATTCAGAGTAATTATGAATTTGATTCAGTTTCGGAATGGATTGAATATTGGTTTCTGGTTCGAAAATGTATGTATGAGTGCCTAGATAAAATAGGGATATACATGTATAAAGCTTTGGCGGGAAAGAGGACAGGCAGTACCGGAACTGAATTTGACAAAACAAGAAAAAAGATGGATAGGATGTTGTGCAGTACGTTATCATATCCAAAAGAATATCGACCATTCGAAGAAGAAGTAGAGGTGCCGAAAAAGTTTTTAGAAGTTAAACAAGCTTATTTTAATAGCATGCAGAATTTTCTGAGACAGGTTGCTGGTTTGATTCAAAGAGATGAAAATAATGTTAGATTGGCTTTGTATAATTTGAAACAAGCTAAAGCCGGACTGCCAAAGATGCATAAGTTTTTTGATGGTATGGAGTTAGACGAGGAGATTGCTTCGAAACATACAAATTTATGCAGACAGGAGTCTCAAAAAATATTGGAAATTTATATGTGTTGTCAGTACTTTTTGCAGCATGACGCTTTTCCGACATTTGACAAGTATCAAATAAGAAATTGGTATAGGGATGTCTGCACAAAAGAAATTGAAGATGCGAATGTCGCATTGGATGCAATGCAGCAGGAATATGACGCTGTTTTTCCTGATCAAGCCTATGAAGAGGCGGTATTTAAACATTATCCGATAATTCTTATGTCATTTGATATGACAAGGGAAGAGGTTATGCAGGATTTTGTGTTAAGAACGATAGCATTTGCTGAGACGTCATTTGATTACATGTTGGTTTTGCAATGTGATGAAAATGGAGCCATTCTTCAACATGCGATTAAGTTTCCAAAACGATTTTTTAAGGCGATACAGGAAGCACTTGTTTCTGGTGAGGAGATTACAGATACTTCACTCTTGACACCTTATCCGATAGACGTAACTGAAAATATGCTTGAATGTTTTAGTGGAGATTGGAAAATCAAACGTCAGATGGATAATCCATATGTTCACTATCTAGGGGATATAGCAGAAGAATTATGGGTGTATTCCAAGCTTTGTGAACTGTTGTGTACAGAAGAAGATAGAGAATATTGCAGATGTGAATTAAAGAAAGTTGCGGAAAAAATTGCAATAATGAAAAAAGAAATTCATCTTCATTTGGATGAAGAAATTGCGAACCAAATAGATGAGATGTGTAATCATGTATATGAAGGAAATTGCTTTGATAACATAAGGCTTAATGAATTTGTTCAAAATCTTCAATATATATTGGTATAAATTTTTTCTAGTGTAAATGTCAATATTAAAATGTTCAAAAAATGGAAAATAAAGAACATCAGTGTCTGATTGAAAAAGAAGCCATAGGGGACGGGGATTGAGTGATAATTAATTTGTTGCAATCCGTCGAATTATTTTGCGCTTACGTTACAAGAGAAGATTTAAATTGTATTTTACATGGCATTCCGCTATACTAGTATTAAGTGTAGCGGATTATTTTTTTGGAGGCTTTTATGGCAAATACTTTGAAGTTACCGGTTGGAATTGAAAATTTTGAGGAAATTCGTAAACTGGGTTTCTATTATATTGACAAGACAAGGCTTATAGAGCAGCTTTTACAGGGCTGGGGTAAGGTGACTCTTTTTACACGCCCTAGGCGTTTTGGTAAGACTCTCAATATGAGCATGCTAAAAAGCTTTTTTGAGATAGGCACAGATAAGACCTTGTTTGATGGCTTATATATTTCAGGCAATAAAGCGCTGTGTGATGAGCATATGGGTAAGTACCCGGTTATTTTTCTTTCACTCAAAGGTGTGGAGGGATTAGAGTTTGCATCAGCAAAAAGAATGCTATGTACTATCATAGATCGTGAAATAGGTAGACACTATTACTTGAAAACAAGTGATGCATTGACTGATGAGGACAGAACACTGTTTACAAAGATGCTTCATGGGCAGGATGATAATATTAAGGATAGTATACGAATGCTTTCACAGCTATTGTATAAGCACTATGGTCAGAAAGCGGTTATCCTCATAGACGAGTACGATGTTCCGCTCGACAAGGCTTTTCAGAATGGCTACTACAAGGAGATGGTTTCTCTCATCAGGGGGCTTTTCGGGCAGGCGCTCAAGACCAATGAGTTTTTACAGTTTGCGGTGCTCACTGGCTGTCTTCGTGTGTCAAAGGAGAGCATTTTTACAGGGCTCAATAATTTTGAAATCAATTCTATTGTGGATATTGACCATGATGAGCAGTTTGGTTTCACTGATGATGAAGTTATGAAGCTTCTTTCAGACTATGACAGGAGCGAGAGGTACCCTGATGCAAAGGAATGGTATGATGGCTATCATTTTGGTAATGCAGATATTTATTGTCCGTGGGATGTGATAAATTTTGCCAAGAAGCTTGTTTCAGATCCGTCAGCCAGACCGAGTGCGTTCTGGATTAACAGCAGTGGAAATGACATGGTGAAGCGCTTTGTGGACAAGGCTGACCAGACCACAAGGGATGAGATTGAGAAGCTCGTGGCAGGTGGATTTGTGGAGAAGCAGCTTCGCCTTGACCTGACCTATGATGAGATTGACAATACGATTGACAATCTGTGGAGTGTGCTCTTTACTACAGGCTATCTCACCAAAATCGGAGAGGTCAAGGTGCCTGACAGTGAGAGCTATGCCTATAAGCTTGTGATTCCTAATAAAGAGGTGCGTGAGGTGTTTATTCTCCAGATTCAGGAGTGGTTCAAGGCTGTTGTCGCAAAAGATGATGATACTATGAAGCTTTTATCAAGGGCAATTCTGGATAAAGATGAGAAACAGATTGCCAGGCAGCTCAATATCGTGATGAGCCGCATGATTAGCATTCTTGATACAAAGGCGCCTGATGCTATGAAGGAGAATTTCTATCACGGCTTACTTCTCGGTCTACTGCGTGGCAGCAATCCGGACTGGCTGATTAAGTCCAATCGTGAGTCGGGAGATGGCTTTAGTGATATTTTGATTGAGCCGGAGGACCCGGATGCGGGAATCGTTATAGAGGTGAAGTACGCTAAGGAGATGAAGGAGCTTGACGCAGCGTGCGAGGCTGCGATGGCACAGATTCAGAATAGGCGATATGATGAGACGCTCCGTGATGAGGGCAGGTGTGATATTTTAGCCTATGGCATTGCTTTTTGCAGGAAGCGGTGCAGGGTGGTTGGAGAGAAATTTTAAATTGGCTGTAATCGTTGCTGGTCACACTGTTAGGTGTGAACAGTAACTATCTGGGATGTTGCATCCGGTAATGAAAAATATGTTGCTTTCATAGTCAAAGTATGTTACGATACTCCATGGTTACAAATTACAGTGACAGTTATTATATCATTTAAACAAAAGAAAGGTAGGAGAATAGTTATGAGCGACAACTTCAATATGTATGATCAGGCGAATCAGCAGGGCAATCCAAATATACCGCCTATGCCGCCGATGGAGGAAAAGAAGGGAATGTCAATTGCATCTATGGTGCTTGGTATTATCGGTCTGGTATTCTGGTGTATTCCAATCCTTGGCGGACCTATTGGTATTGTAGGACTTATCCTCGGTATCGTAGGTAGGAAAAATGGTGGAAAGGGCATGGCAACCGCTGGTATTGTTATGTCAATTATTACCATCGTACTTGCAGTTATCAATGCTATTGCTGGTGTTTATCTGCAAACATCAAATGTCTTGAACCAGTTATAATCACATAACCGGTGATATCTTTAATTGCATTTTATTTTTTAATCCGCTATGCCAGAGGTTGGTATAGCGGATTTTTAGATTCAATTATCATTGTATTAAAATAAAAAAGTACGTATTAGGAAAGGTGGAAAATAAAATGAAAAAACGAATAATTAATTATAGACTTAAGATTGATGGTCTTCTGGAAAAGTCTGATAAGATATCAAAAGAAGAGTGGAAGAAAATACTGCAGGAACACCTGACACAAATAGCCTTCTTCCAGCATGAGCGCCTCGTCCATCTCATAGTGACAGTAACCTTTGCTATACTCACCATGATGTCAATAATAGCATCCATCATGATAAGTAACCCGATGCTTCTGGTACTCACACTGTTATTCTTTGTACTGTTGGTGCCATATATCATGCACTACTATACACTGGAGAATGAGGTGCAGAAGATGTATACCCAATATGATGAGATATTGAAGCGTTTGGAATAGGACAGAAGATATAGTATACTGGAATTATCTGACAAGGTTCGCTTGACTTTGAGTATTCTCCGAGTTATTACACTTGTAAGAAAGTAACTTACGAGTTAGTAACTGCGAGTATAATAATTGGAGGAGCTTTACAAGTAAACGATTTGATTTTAGCCTTGCTGGCACAGAATAATGGTTTTGGGCAACCATTGACGGTAGAGTATTGCTATATGACCTGCTAAATGGTAAAATCAAAATACACTGGGGTGGATGGTGAAGAACCAGTTCTTTTGCACATTACTCCAGAAGTACAGCTTCGGAAAGGAGCGTTTAAAGTATGCTGGGATTGAAAAAACTTCCGGTTGGGTTTGAAAGTTTTCAAGAAATTCGGAAGTTAGAATGCTATTATGTAGACAAAACGAAACTGATAGAGCAGCTTCTTGAAAATTGGAGTAAAGTGAATCTGTTTACAAGACCTCGCCGATTCGGGAAAACCTTAAACATAAGTATGCTTAAGAGCTTTTTTGAAATTGGAACAGATGCAACATTGTTTGATGGTCTTTATATCTCACAGAATAGAGAACTTTGCGGGGAATATATGGGAAAGTACCCGGTTGTTTGCTTGTCTTTAAAAAGCGTGGACGGGCTCACATTTGAGGAGGCACAGTACTCCTTGTGTGAGCTGATTGCCAGTGAGGCTAGACGTTTTAAGTATTTGCAGAATAGTGATAGATTAGATGACGATGAAAAGAAATTGTATCGTGATTTGATTTCGGTTCAAGAGGGGCGAGAAAATGTACTTGCGGCAAAGCTTAAATTTTCACTAAAGAAAATATCAGAGCTATTATATAAACATTATAATCAGAAAGTAATTGTTCTGATTGACGAGTATGATGTGCCGCTCGACAAAGCATTTCAGCACGGCTATTATAGAGAGATGGTATCTCTAATCCGGGGCGTGTTTGGAGAGGCATTAAAGACAAATGATTTTTTGCAGTTTGCTGTGTTGACAGGATGCCTTCGGGTTTCCAAAGAAAGTATATTTACCGGTTTAAATAATTTCAAGGTTTATGCTGCTGATGATGTTCAGTATGAAGAAGAATTTGGTTTCACAAAAGAAGAAGTAGAAAAACTCTTAGCTGACTACAATATGCAAGAGAATTTTTCGGAAGTTAAAGAGTGGTATGACGGTTATCATTTTGGAAATGTGGACATTTACTGCCCGTGGGATGTAATAAACTATGTTTCAGATTGGCTGACTGACCCGGACGCACATCCAAAATCATATTGGATTAACAGTAGCGGAAATGACTTGGTTAAACGCTTTATTGACAGGGCTGATACAACCACAAAAGATGAAATCGAGCAGTTGATTGCTGGGGAGGCAGTTGAAAAGAAAATTCGGCTGGATTTGACTTATGATGAGATTGACAACAACATAGACAACGTATGGAGCGTACTTTTTACAACTGGCTATCTTACAAGGCTTGGAAAGAACGAGAACGATGTGTATAGTCTGGTTATTCCTAACAAGGAAGTTCGAGAGGTTTTCGTTTCTCAAATCAATGAATGGTTTAATGGAGTTGTGAAAAAAGATAGCTTCTCAACAAAGAAAATCATCGCTGGATTTCTTGAAGGAAAGACCGATGATATTCAGCTGGAACTGACAATGTTCCTTGGCGAAACGATTAGCATTTTGGATACGAAAGCCAGAAATGAAGAAAAGGAAAACTTCTACCATGGCATCTTAATCGGTATTTTGAAAAACTATTCCGGATGGGCGGTTAAATCGAACAAGGAGTCTGGTGATGGATTTGCAGATATTCTGATTAAACCTAAGAATCCTGATGTTGGTATCATAATAGAATTGAAGTATGCACGTTCCATGAACGAGCTTGATAAGGCCTGTGAAAGAGCAGTGGAACAAATCAAAGATCGCAGATACGACACAGAACTACGTGAGGACGGACGGAATGATATTCTTGCGTATGGAGTTGCATTCTGCAAAAAGCGTTGTAAAGTCGTAGTTGAAAAACTATAAGCAACAACCCCGCTCAAAGTATAGCGGATTTTTTCGGAGGTATTTCTATGAGACTTAAAACAGGACAAAAGTGCGCATTTGGATTTGGCGCATTCGGAAAAGATATTGTGTATATGCTTATTGCATCGTATTTGCTCTACTACTACAATGTAGTGCTTGGGATGAGCAGTGTGTTTATTGGTACGGTGATGATGGCGGCCAGGATTTTCGATGCATTTAATGACCCGGTGATGGGTATTATTGTAGCAAAGACGCGTACCAGGTGGGGGAGGTTTAGGCCTTGGATTTTTGCCGGCACGGTGCTCAATGCCGTGACCATATATGCTTTGTATGCCACACCTGAGTCTATGGGTGATTCAGCTCAGAGAGTATGGCTTACGGTGTTTTACTTTGCATGGGGCATTACATATACGCTTATGGATATTCCGTTCTGGTCTATGATTCCCGCAATCACTGAGCCGGGCAGCGACAGGGAGCAGCTTACATCGCTTGCGAGGACCTGCTCAGGTATAGGTGATGCTATCCCTACGGTGCTCACGATGACAGTGGTGCCTATTCTTGGTGCTGGTAGCTCTATGGCTGATTACAGGATCGGATTTAAGTGGTGGGCGCTTATTATAGCGGTAGTGTTTGTAATTTCTGAGCTTGTGTGTGTAGCATGTGTGCCTGAAAGGCCGGTTGCCTGTAATGAGAAGCCCGGAAAGATATCTGATATGTTTAAAGCCTTATTTAAGAATGACCAGGCTATGACTGTTGTGGTCTCAATCATTCTCGTGTATACATCAATCAATATCTGTGGCAATCTCGTGCTTTATTTCTTCCGGTTTGATGTGGGAAACGAGGGGGCATATTCCATTTTTGCAGCAGTTGCTTTTGCCGCACAGGTGCTTGTCATGATGGTTATACCGCTGCTTCGCAAGAGATTTAGCAAAAGCTGTCTTTTTATATCAGGATTTATTATTCAGATAGTGGGCTTTGCGGTGATACTTATCATGGCATTTGCAAAGCTCTACACACCGCAGAGCTGGTACATACTCTGCATGCCGGGTATTTTGATTTACCTGGGCTATGGTATGCTCAATGTTATCATGACCATATTTCTTTCAGATTCTGTTGATTATGGTGAGGTGATGAACGGTACGAGAGAGGAGTCGGTCATTTTCTCGATGCAGACATTTACGGTAAAGCTCGCATCCGGTGTAGCAGTATTTCTGGCAGGGCTGATAGTCGACTGGATTCACCTGGATACCTCGGCTACGGTACAGACACAGGATACACTTGATGCTCTTCGTATGTGGATGACGATTCCGTCTGTTATTCTGCTCATCGTGGGCATATTTGTATTTAAGAGATTTTATAAGCTGGATGATGCTAGGATGGAAGAAATTAAATCTAAGCTTAATTAAAACTTTAATCTGAAGCAGACTTAAATTGCATACGAAAACCAACAACGCCCATGCATGGCTGCATGGGCTTTCTTTTTATTTCTTAAGTTTTTTCTGTGCCGTAGAAAGCATCAGCTTAATACGGTTCAGCTGATTCACCTCAGAAGCACCCGGATCATAATCGATTGCCACGATATTGGCATCCGGATGATCATGTCTGATTTTCTTTATAACACCCTTACCCACAATATGGTTCGGTAAGCAGGCAAATGGCTGCGCACAGATGATGTTTGTGACGCCCTCATTGATGAGCTCAAGCATCTCACCGGTCAGGAACCAGCCCTCACCGGTCTGATTACCGCACGAAACGATAGGAGAAGCATACTTTGCGAGATCCTGTACGTGAGCGGTTGGCTCAAAATGCTTGCTCTTAGCCAGCTCATCCCTTGCATCTTTTCTGAGCCACTCGAAGAAGGCGATAAGTCGGTTGTTCATAAACTTCGCTTTCTTTGAAGCACCGAGATAGTCAGCCTTGAAATTCGTGTTGTAGCAGCAGTAGAGTAAGAAATCAGTCAGATCAGGCACTACAGCTTCGGCTCCTTCAGCTTCGAGCAGGTCAACCACATAGTTGTTTGCTGCAGGCAGGAATTTGACGAGAATCTCACCGACCACGCCGACACGCGGCTTAACCTCATCTGTCATAGGCAGATTGTCGAAATCCCTTATGATTTCGCGGCACATCTTTTTGTATTTCTTGTGAGAGAGCATCTTTGTGTTGCCGACAAAGTCGATGACTCTCTTTTTCCACTTCTCATGAAGTGCATTGGCACTTCCCGGTTCTTTCTCATAAGGACGTACCCTGTAGAGACAGCGCATAAAGATATCACCAAATTCAAGCGCATACAGTCCGTGCTGGATGAGGCTTGGAGTAAACTTAAAGCCCGGGTTTTTCTCGAGACCAACCATGTTGATTGAGATAACAGGCACATCAGGATATCCGGCCTTTTCGAGGGCTCTACGGATAAAGCCGATGTAGTTTGTTGCACGGCATCCGCCACCTGTCTGTGAGATGAGGATGGCTGTGTGTGTCATATCATAGTTGCCTGATTTGACGGCTGCCATAATCTGTCCCACGACAATGAGTGAAGGGTAGCAGGCGTCGTTGTTTACGAACTTAAGTCCCACGTCCACACATTCCCTTGCAGGGATATCCGGTATGACCATATTGTAGCCGGCTGCCTTAAAGGCCGGCACGAGAAGGTCAAAGTGTATAGGTGACATCTGAGGGCAGATGATGGTGTAGTTGTCCTTTTTCATCTGCTCAGTGAATACAACACGCTCGTAGTTAGACGGCTTTAATTCACGCTTTTCATGCTTGGCTTCCTTGACTCTTATGGCGGCAAGGAGCGAGCGGATACGGATTCTTGCTGCGCCCAGGTTGTTTACCTCGTCGATCTTCAGGCAGGTGTATATCTTGCCGGAGCCTGTCAGTATATCGTTTACGCAGTCGGTTGTGACAGCATCGAGACCGCAGCCAAACGAGTTGAGCTGGATTAAGTCAAGGTCATCACGGGTCTTTACAAAGTTGGCTGCTGAGTACAGTCTGGTGTGGTACATCCACTGATCCATTACGATGAGAGGTCTCTCAAGCTCGCCCAGATGGGATACTGAGTCCTCTGTCAGCACACAGATGCCATAGCTTGTGATGAGCTCAGGGATACCGTGGTTGATTTCCGGGTCAACATGGTACGGACGGCCTGCGAGCACGATTCCGCGACGTCCGGTGTCCTCCATGTAGTCGAGCACTTCCTCACCCTTTCGCTGTATCTCAAGCCTTGTCATGGCAAGCTCCTTCCAGCCTGCGGCTACCGCATCACGAATCTGTGACTCAGGCAGATTGAAATCGCCTTTTGAGAAGGTGGCTACGAGCTGCTGTGAGATAGTTTCCTCACTCTCAAATGACATAAACGGATTTATGAATTTAACCTCGCCTGAGGTAATCTCGTCCACGTTGTTTTTGATATTCTCAGAGTATGATGTGACAATAGGGCAGTTGTAGTGATTGTTAGCATCAGGAAACTCCTTGCGCTCATATGGCACTGCCGGGTAGAAAATAAAATCTACATTTTGTTTTATGAGCCAGCTTATATGACCATGTGTGAGCTTGGCAGGGTAGCACTCTGACTCACTTGGGATGGAGTCGATACCCATCTCATAAATCTTTCTGGTAGACTGTGGTGACAGCACTACAGAAAAGCCGAGACGTTTGAAAAATGTAGCCCAGAACGGATAGTTCTCGTACATATTCAAGGCTCTTGGGATGCCGACTGTACCGTGTGGAGCATCCTTTGGGTCAAGTGGCTCATAGTCAAATATACGCTTGTTCTTGTATTCAAAAAGATTTGGGATGTTATCCTTGTTCTTCTCCTTGCCCAGACCCTTTTCACAGCGGTTTCCGGTGATGTACTGTCTGTTGTCGGAGAATTTGTTTATAGTTAAAAGACAGTGGTTTGTACAGCCCTGACAGCGTGCGAGCTTTGTGGTGTAGGTGAGCTCGTTTATCTGGTCGATTGTGAGCATTGTTGTCTTGTAATCAGCCTCATGGCGCTCACGTGCGATGAGTGCGGCACCAAAGGCACCCATGATACCTGCGATATCAGGCCTTGTGGCATGTACACCTGCTATTTTTTCAAAGCTTCTAAGAACGGCATCATTGTAGAATGTACCGCCCTGGACTACGATATTTTCACCGAGGTCGCTTGCATCAGACAGCTTGATAACCTTGAAAAGTGCATTCTTTATTACTGAGTAGGCAAGTCCTGCTGAGATATCTGCGACAGATGCGCCCTCCTTCTGGGCCTGCTTTACCTTTGAGTTCATGAAAACCGTACATCTGGTTCCGAGGTCGATAGGATTCTTTGCAAAAAGGGCTTCCTTTGCGAAATCCTGAACTGAGTAGTTTAAGGACTTTGCGAAGGTCTCAATAAATGAGCCGCAGCCTGAAGAGCAGGCCTCGTTGAGCTGTACTGAGTCGACGGTCTGATTCTTTATCTTGATGCACTTCATGTCCTGTCCACCGATATCGAGGATACAGTCTACCTTTGGGTCGAAGAATGCCGCTGCGTAGTAGTGGGCTACAGTCTCAACTTCGCCGTCGTCCAATTTTAAAGCTGCCTTTAATAAAGCCTCTCCGTAGCCTGTAGAGCAGGAATGTACGATGTGTGCATCCTCAGGAAGCTTTGCGTAAATTTCCTGAATAGAGCGGATGGCTGTCGCGAGAGGGCTGCCGTTGTTGTTGCTGTAGAATGAGTACAAAAGGTCTCCGTCCTCACTCACGAGAGCAATTTTTGTGGTGGTGGAGCCTGCATCTATTCCGAGATAGCAGTTTCCCTTGTATGTAGAAAGGTCACCGGTCTTTACATGATTGTTGCCGTGACGCGTTGTAAATTCATCGTAATCAGCCTGATCCTTAAAAAGAGGCTCCATACGTGCCACCTCAAACTCCATCTTGATGCCGTTTGAGAGGCGGTCGATTAAGGATGAGAGTGTAGTGACCGTGTTATCTTTATAGTTTAATGCAGAGCCTATTGCTGCAAACAGATGAGAGTTCTCAGGAACGATAGTGTGCTCGTCATCGAGATTTAAGGTTCTGATAAATGCTGATTTAAGTTCTGACAAAAAGTGCAGAGGACCGCCAAGGAAAGCAACATGTCCCTTGATTGGCTTACCGCAGGCGAGACCACTGATGGTCTGGTTTACCACGGCCTGAAAGATTGAAGCGGATAAATCCTCGCGTGTGGCTCCCTCATTGATGAGAGGCTGGATATCTGTTTTGGCAAATACTCCACAGCGGGCTGCTATAGGGTAGATGGCCTTGTAGCTTTTTGCGTATTCATTTAGTCCTGTAGCGTCTGTCTGGATGAGAGAAGCCATCTGGTCGATAAATGAGCCTGTACCGCCGGCACATATGCCGTTCATACGCTGCTCCACGTTGCCGCCCTCGAAGTATATGATTTTGGCATCCTCGCCACCTAGCTCTATTGCCACATCGGTCTGTGGAGCATAGTGTGTGAGTGCGGTAGATACAGCTATAACCTCCTGTACGAATGGCACCTCAAGGTGCTTTGCAAGAGTGAGTCCGCCGGAGCCTGTTATCATAGGACAAACTGAAAGGTCACCTGTCTTGTCGTAGGCCTTTCTGATAAGGGACTCAAGTGTCTCCTGGATATTTGCAAAATGACGCTCATAATCGGAAAAGAGGATATTGTCATCGGCGTCAAGAAGTGCAATCTTGACCGTTGTTGAGCCGATATCAATGCCCAACTTATGTAAGCTGTTATTTTCCATAGTGGTTCCTCCATAATGTATTACTTATATGTTTTATATATCTTTCTTCTTATTAAAATATATAATTGTTCTATTATTATCAAAACAGAGATTATTATACGACAGATATCGACAAATTACAATGACTATAATTATAAAGAATTTGTGAATAATTCGCTGTCTCGTTGACAAAGTATGATTTAACTATCATAATAAATTTTGTAATAACCGCTGCCCTTTGCACTATAGTGTAAAAGGCAGCAATAATATGACAGGAGGATGCAGACGCGTGGTTTTTTATTGCATCAAAACCATGTCTGCTAAAATGTATGAACTGGCTTAACAAACTAGAACAAAAATATGGAAGTAAAGCGATTCCGAATATCACTAGAATATTTATCGCTGCGAATCTGATAGGCAGTGTGCTGCTTTTGACAAAGGGAGATGTTGTCCTTTATTATCTGCAGTTTTCAGCTTCTGCTATTTTGCAAGGACAGGTATGGCGTCTTATAAGCTGGATTTTTGTGCCGAGCGGCAGCATATCATTTTTTCAGCTTTTATTTATATTCTGTCTGTGGACGCTTGGAGACAGCATGGAGTCATATCTTGGCTCTTTTAGGATGAATGTGTACTTTTTCGGAGGCTTTTTGCTGTATGATATAGTAGGCATGCTTATATTTGCAGTGACAGGTGTATCAATCAATCTGACTATGTACTATATACTTATATCCATGTATCTGATGCTTGGTTTTTTGATGCCGGAGGCAGAGGTGAGGCTTTACTTTGTGCTTCCTATAAAGATGAAATGGATGGTGCTTGTTTACATCGTGATGTTTGCATATGATGTGTATACCTATATGAGCTTTGGATGGCCGACTGGATTGGCATACGGCTCAGAAATTGTACTTGCACTTATAAATTTGTTGGTATTCATCTATGGCTGCAAGCACAGGCTCTCATTCAGACAGAATATGCACCAGAAGAGGAGAAAGGCTCAGTTTAAGGCTCAGTTTTCCGAACCTCGCCCGGGAAGTGGCATCTCACGTCACAAGTGCTATATATGCGGCAGAACAGAATTGTCAAATCCTGAGTTAACATTCAGGTACTGCTCGAAGTGCACCGGCAACAAGGAATACTGTCAGGATCATCTGTTTACACATACGCACGTATAATATACATGTACTACTTTTTCTAATTCATTGACAAAGTAAACTGATGAATTTATAATGGACACAGTATTATTTTCGGAGGAACATTTATGGAGAACGAGGCAACAGTTTCGAAAAATTTTATTGAACAGATTATTGAGAAGGACTTGGCTGAGGGTCATTGCAAGACTGTAAAGACCAGATTCCCACCGGAGCCAAACGGTTATTTGCATATCGGCCATGCGAAGTCTATTCTTTTAAACTATGGACTGGCAAAGAAGTATGACGGACAGTTCAATCTCAGGTTTGATGATACAAACCCTACCAAGGAGCGTCTGGAGTTTGTAGAGTCTATCGAGGCCGATGTTAAGTGGCTTGGTGCCGACTGGGCGGACAGGAAGTTTTTTGCATCCAATTACTTCGACAAGATGTATGAGTGTGCAGTAGGACTGATAAAGAAGAAAAAGGCATATGTATCTGATCTGACACCTGATGAGATAAGAGAGTATAGAGGTACACTCACAGAGGCCGGCAAGGAGGATCCATACTCAAAGAGAAGTGTTGAGGAAAACCTGGATCTTTTTGAGCGCATGAAAAACGGTGAGTTTGAGGATGGTACAAAGGTGCTTCGTGCGAGAATTGACATGAGCTCTTCAAACATCAATATGAGAGATCCGATTCTTTACCGTGTGGCTCATATGACACATCACAATACAGGTGATAAATGGTGTGTATATCCTATGTATGATTTTGCTCATCCTATAGAGGATGCTATTGAGGGCATCACACATTCTATATGTACTCTTGAGTTTGAAGACCACAGACCGCTGTATGACTGGGTGGTTATTGAATGTGGATTTAAGAATTCTCCTGAGGAGTCGCCAAAGCAGATTGAGTTTGCGAAGCTCTATCTGACTAATGTTGTAACAGGAAAGAGATATATCAAGCGTCTTGTGGAGGACGGCATCGTTGATGGCTGGGATGACCCGAGGCTTGTTTCTATAGCTGCACTCAGACGCAGGGGCTTCACACCGGAGTCTATCCAGAATTTTGTTGATCTGTGTGGTATATCAAAGGCTAACAGCTCTGTTGACTACGCTATGCTTGAGTATTGTATCCGAGAGGATTTAAAGGCTAAGCGCCCTCGTATGATGGCTGTGCTTGATCCGGTCAAGGTGATTATCGACAATTACCCTGAGGGACAGGTTGAGTATCTTGAAGTGGACAATAACGTGGAGAATCCTGAGCTTGGAAAGAGAAAGGTTCCTTTCACCAGAGAGCTTTATGTGGAGAGAGAGGACTTCATGGAGGAGCCACCGAAGAAGTATTTCCGTATGTTCCCTGGCAATGAGGTGCGTTTCATGAACGCTTATTTTGTGAAGTGCAATAGCTGTGTGAAGGACGAAAACGGCAATGTTACAGAGATTCACTGTACATATGACCCGGCTTCAAAGGGTGGCAACAGTCCTGATGGCAGAAAGGTCAAGGGAACTATCCACTGGGTTTCAGCCGAGTATGGAAAGCAGGTAACTGTACGTCTTTACGAGAATATCGTAAATGAGGAGCTTGGAGTGTACAATGAGGACGGAAGCTTAAATCTTAATCCTAATTCACTCACCGTGCTTGATAACTGTGTAGTGGAGCCGGAGCTTATGAATGCAAAGGCTTATGACAGCTTCCAGTTTGTCAGAAATGGCTTCTTCTGCGCGGATTGCAAGGACTCAAAGGATGGACAGCCTGTATTTAACAGAATCGTCTCATTAAAGAGCTCATTCAAGCTTCCGACAGCTAAATAGTTTTTGACTAAAAATAAACAGAAGAGAAGAATAGAGGTAAAATATGGATTTAATGTCAGGTCTTGACAAATTCGGTTTAAATTCTGAAGACATAAATGACCTGTATGATGAGGATAAAGCAGCTGCCACCGGGGATGCTCCGGTGGCAGCTGCTGTTCAGACAGAGGATGAAACGGATTTTGTTTTCGCAAAGAATATAACATGTCCGGTGTGTGATGAGAGCTTTCAGACACTGACGGTAAGGACCTCAAGGGTTCGCTTTCTTGGTTCTGATGACGATTTCAGACCAGTATACAAGGGGATTGATACAATAAAGTATGGTGTCACATCGTGTCCGCATTGTGGTTATAGTGCGATGAATGGCGACTTTGTACATGTATCGAGTACACAGATAAGGCTGCTTAAGGAGCAGGTTGCTGCCAAATTTAAGCCCCGCAGCAAGTCTGTGCCTTTGTTATATTCGTATGATGAGGCAATAGACAGATATAAGCTTGCACTTTTTTCGGCAATTGTTAAAAGAGCACCGTACAGCGAAAAGGCATATATTTGCCTTAAGCTGTCATGGCTTTATCGTGGCTTATTGGAGCAGCTTGCATCCGATTGCAGGTCAACGGACAGTGAAGAGTTTGCAAGTGCACAAAAGTCAGAAAAATATTATTATGAGCAGGCTCTTGATGGCATGACCAGAGCGGTTGCGACAGAGCATTTCCCGATATGTGGTATGAATCAGGATACTGTTGATTTACTTTTAGCTCAGATGAATCATAAGCTTGGGCATCTGGATGTAGCTTCAAAGCTTGTTGCTAGGGTGCTTGTATCGAAAAGTGCTTCGAGACACATTAAGGATAAGGCGCTTGATTTAAAGAATGATATTATTAAAAAAATAAGAGATGTGAAATAATTGTTGTTATTTCACATCTCTTTTTTATTTGTTGTAACAATTAATTGTTTTTCTTGTTCTCAAGCTCAAGAAGCTTCATTGCGCGAACCTTGAGTGGCAGACCAAACAGTGTGATGAAGCCGTCTGCATCATGATGGTCATATAAATCTCCGGTAGTAAAGCTTGCAAGAGACTCACTGTAGAGTGAATATGGTGAAGTAGTGCCGGCCTTGATGATATTGCCTTTATATAATTTGAATTTAACTTCTCCGGTTACATATTCCTGTGTTGACTCTACGAAAGCCTGGATTGCTTCACGAAGTGGTGTGAACCATTTTCCTTCGTATACTACCTGAGCGAGCTTGTTGCCCATTTCTTTTTTGACCTCCATTGTGGCACGGTCAAGGCAGAGCTCCTCGAGCTGGTCATGTGCCTCCATGAGGATTGTTCCACCAGGAGTCTCATACACACCACGTGATTTCATACCTACTACACGGTTCTCAACGATATCGATGATGCCGATGCCGTGCTTGCCACCGAGACGGTTGAGCTCTCTGATGATGTCTGCTACCTTCATCTTTTTGCCGTTGACAGATGTAGGAACACCCTTCTCAAATGTCATTGTAACATACTCACCCTCGTCAGGAGCATGCTCAGGTGTGACGCTTAATACGAGCAGATGGTCATAGTTTGGCTCCTGTGAAGGATCCTCAAGCTCAAGTCCCTCGTGGCTGATGTGCCAGAGGTTACGGTCACGGCTGTAGCTTGAATCTGTGCCGAACGGAAGGTCGATTCCGTGTGCCTTACAGTACTCGATCTCAGCCTCACGTGAATCCATTTTCCAGTTGTCCTGACGCCATGGAGCGATTACCTTGATATCAGGAGCAAGCGCCTTGATACCGAGCTCGAAACGGATCTGGTCGTTTCCTTTACCAGTTGCACCGTGGCAGATGGCTACAGCGCCTTCTTTTCTTGCAATCTCTACAAGCTTCTTTGCGATGCCAGGTCTTGCCATTGCTGTTCCAAGGAGGTATTTGTGCTCATAAACTGCGCCTGCCTGTACACAAGGTACGATGTAGTCCTCACTGAACTCATCACAGATATCCTCTATGTAAAGCTTTGAAGCTCCGGATAATTTAGCTCTCTCATCGAGTCCGTCAAGCTCCTCTCCCTGTCCGCAGTTGATGCAGCAGCAGATTACGTCATAGTCATAAGTCTCTTTAAGCCATGGAATGATAGCAGTAGTATCAAGTCCGCCTGAATAAGCTAATACAACTTTGTCTTTCATAAGTGCGTGTCCTCTTTTCGTTTATTCTTTAATAGATGGTAACCATTAACTGCTTTTGTGTCAAAAAGCCTTGAATAATTACTTTAGAATAAATATATACCAGTTTTTTACTTATTGCAAGTGAAAAAATATACATTATTCATGTATAAATATACATAATTTTGTATATTTTTTCTCTTTACGGATTGAAATTACTGTACTATATTATTATGTATGATGCGTCAGACCAATTTTATATGGTTATGCAGAAATACAATATGAAAAGAGGAAATACTATGATAAAGGCTGGTATTATTGGAGCCACCGGATATGCCGGAGCAGAGCTCGTGAGAATCTTGATGAATCATAAAGAGGTAGAGATTGCATGGTATGGCTCACGAAGCTATGTGGATGAGAATTATGCCGATATCTATGGAAATATGTTTCAGATAGTTGATGCAAAGTGCATGGATGACAATATGGAGGAGCTTGCAGAGTCTGTTGATGTGATTTTCACTGCGACCCCACAGGGCTTTTTGGCAGGTGTGCTCACTGAGGATATATTAAGTAAGGTAAAGATTGTCGATCTGTCAGCGGACTTCCGTATCAAGGATGTAGCCACATATGAGAAATGGTACAAGATTGAGCACAAGTCGCCGCAGTTTATTGATGAGGCTGTATATGGTCTGTGTGAGATAAACAGGGACAAGGTCACAAAGGCGACAAGGCTTGTTGCAAATCCGGGCTGCTATACCACATGCTCCATCCTTACAGCTTATCCGCTTGTGAAGGAGGGACTTATTGATACAGATACACTTATCGTCGATGCAAAGTCAGGCACATCTGGCGCAGGACGTGGTGCAAAGACACCTAATCTGTTTTGTGAAGTAAATGAGAGCATGAAGGCATATGGCGTTGCCTCACACAGACATACCCCTGAGATAGAGGAACAGCTTGGATATGCGGCAGGAAAAGAAATCCTTATCAACTTTACTCCGCATCTTGTTCCGATGAACAGAGGAATCCTCGCTACAGAGTATGCGACACTTAAGAAAAAGCCTGATGGAACACTTCCTACTTATGATGAGATTAAGGCGGTTTACGATAAGTATTATGCAAATGAGAAGTTTGTCAGAGTGCTCAAAGAAGGTGTCTGCCCTGAGACAAAGTGGGTTGAGGGCAGCAACTATGTGGATGTAAACTTTGTGATTGATGAGAGAACCGGCAGAATTATTATGATGGGGGCTCTTGACAATCTGGTAAAGGGTGCTGCAGGACAGGCGGTTCAGAATATGAATCTGTTATTTGGCTTCGATGAGGCAGAGGGACTCAATATGGTTCCTATGTTCCCGTAATAATTAATAATAGGAAAGTAATTATCAGAAAGATGCATTATAATGCTGATAGTTATAAAAAATATAAGGATGATTTAATAAAATGAGTAATGAGAATAAATATGAAATAAGGGTTATGACGATAGATGACTATGACGAGGTGTACAGCCTCTGGCAGACCATCCACGGCTTTGGAATCCGTTCTATTGACGACTCAAGAGAGGGAGTCCTTAGATTTCTTAAGAGAAATCCGACTACGAGTGTTGTAGCGGTAGAAGATGGAAAGGTAGTTGGAGCGATACTCTGCGGACACGATGGCAGAAGAGGCTGCCTGTATCATGTATGCGTGGATGAGCATTACAGGAAATGCGGCATCGGAAAGAGCATGGTGGTTGCCTGCATGAGAGCACTTCAGGCAGAGCATATCAACAAGGTGTCAATCATAGCCTTCAAGGTGAATGAGCTGGGAAACCACTTCTGGAAGGAAGAGGGATGGACATTCAGAGAAGACTTAAACTACTATGATTTCACACTTAACGAAGAAAATATAACAAGATTTAACAAATAAGGAGCAGTACAATGGCAGATAAGAACATGGAACAGGTAATGGAAAAGGCACAGGTGCTCATAGAGGCACTTCCGTATATACAGAGATTTAACAGAAAGATTATTGTTGTAAAGTACGGCGGCTCAGCAATGGTTGATGAACAGCTTAAAAAGCAGGTAATCCAGGATGTCACACTTCTTAAGCTGGTTGGCTTCAAGCCTATCATCGTACACGGTGGAGGCAAGGAAATCAGCAAATGGGTAGGAAAGGTCGGTATGGAGCCTGTATTTGTAAACGGACTCAGAAAGACTGATGCCGATACAATGGAGATTGCCGAGATGGTACTGAATAAGGTAAACAAATCTCTCGTTACACTTGTTGAGGAGCTTGGTGTGCAGGCTGTCGGAGTGAGTGGCAAGGACGGCGGTCTCTTAAAGGTTAAGAAAAAGTATTCAAACGGAGAGGATATAGGCTTTGTAGGTGAAATCACTGATGTCAATCCAAAAATTCTTTATGACCTGCTCGAGAAGGATTTTCTTCCAATTGTGTGTCCAATCGGTCTTGATGACGAATACAATACATACAATATCAATGCAGATGATGCAGCATGTGCTATCGCAAGAGCTGTATCAGCCGAAAAGCTTGCGTTCCTTACAGATATCGAGGGTGTATACAGGGATCCTTCAGATAAGAATACTCTTATTTCAGAGCTTACAGTCTCAGATGCAAAGAAGCTTATAGGTGATGGTTTTATCGGCGGAGGCATGCTTCCTAAGCTTAACAACTGCATAGATGCTATCGATAACGGAGTTTCAAGAGTGCATATTCTTGATGGACGTATCGCGCACTGCTTACTGCTTGAGATATTCACAAACAGAGGAATCGGAACAGCTATTCTTGGAGATTCGGAGGAGAAATTTAACAATGAGCAATAATATGGATAAACAGTCATACATTGATGAGGCAGAAAAGGAGCTTCTTCACACATACAACAGATTTTCACTTGTGCTTGATCACGGAGAGGGAGTACATCTTTATGATACAGACGGCAATGCATATCTGGACTTCGCTGCAGGAATAGCCGTATGTGCACTTGGATACAGCAATGAGCACCACAAGGAGGCATTAAAGGCACAGGTTGATAAGCTTTTACATACATCAAACCTTTACTACAATGCGCCTGTCATCGAGGCGGCAGACAAGGTGCTTAATGCAAGCAAAATGGACCGTATTTTCTTTACCAACAGCGGTACAGAGGCCATAGAGGGAGCTATAAAGGCAGCAAAGAAATATGCTTTCACAAGAGACGGTCATGCCGGACATGAGATAATTGCCATGAACCATTCCTTCCACGGAAGAAGCATCGGAGCGCTTTCTGTTACAGGCAATGCGCATTATCAGGAGCCTTTTGAGCCTCTTATGCCGGGAGTTAAGTTTGCGGAGTTCAATGATTTAGAGAGTGTTAAGGCTCAGGTGACAGACAAAACCTGCGCCATTATTATGGAAACTATTCAGGGTGAGGGCGGTATTTACCCGGCAAAGAAGGAGTTTATCGAGGGAGTAAGAGCTCTATGCGATGAAAAGGATATTCTTCTTATCCTTGACGAGATACAGTGCGGCATGGGCAGAAGTGGCGAGATGTTCGCATGGCAGAACTATGATGTAAAGCCTGACATCATGACCTGTGCGAAGGCACTCGGCTGTGGCGTACCTGTTGGTGCATTTCTCATGACACAGAGGGTGGCAGATAAATCCCTTGCACCGGGCGACCATGGCACCACATACGGCGGCAATCCGTTTGTAGGAGCCGCAGTAAGTGCAGTGTTTGATGAGTTTAAGCGTCTTGATATAGTAAGCCATGTAAAAGAGGTTGCACCTTACCTGGAGAAGAAGCTTGATGAGCTTGTTGCAAAATTCGACTGTCTCACAGCCAGAAGGGGTATGGGACTCATGCAGGGCGTGGAGTGCAGCCTTCCTGTAGGAAAGGTCTCAGCAGAGGCTTTAAATCAAGGCCTTATAGTCATTACGGCAGGCAGCAATGTGCTTAGATTTGTGCCTCCTCTTGTTATCGAAAAGAGTGATGTTGACGAAATGATAGAAAAACTTGAAACAACACTTGTAATACTGTCAAAAAGTCTGTAAAATAGAGAGGACATCGATTTCTCCTTTGAGATTATGATATTAATCAAAGGAGACCATATGAAAAAAATAATATTATTAAGTGCGTTTATTTTAACAATAGCGTTTGGCCTTTGCGGCTGTAAAAAGGATGATGCCACAGTTCATTTTGCTTCTGAAACGGAGCAGACTGCTGTGGTTTCAAGTGATGTAAACAGACAGACTGCTGATTCCAAGGAGAAGAAAGCTTCATCCGATGGAGAACAGGAGCAGAAGGCAAAAGACACAGCAGATGACACTGATGAATCTAGCGAGTGGTGCGTCTATATCTGTGGTCAGGTTGCCAATCCCGGTGTATACAGAGTAAAGCCGGGTGCGAGAGTCTGTGAGCTCGTTGATATGGCAGGCGGCATGCTGGATACAGCTGACAAGAGCTTTTGGAATCTGGCATCAGAGCTGTATGATGGGCAGATGCTGTATTTCCCGACTGTAGAGGAGCTTAAGTCAGATCACATACCTGAGGGCACATATACCACCGGCATAGATGGCTCGTTGATGAAGGGCGGCGCTGAGGAGCATATAGGCGTAAAGGATGGCAAGCTCAATATCAATACCGCAACTGTCGAGCAACTAATGGCTCTTTCCGGAATTGGTGAGAGCAAGGCAAAGAGTATTGTTGAAGATCGCGCCAAAAATGGATTGTTTTCTTCGATTGAGGATATCACGAGGGTGTCCGGCATCGGTGAAGCGATGTTCAATAAAATAAAAGATGATATAACAGTAAATTAGGAGTGTATAAATGGCAAAAAAAGTGCTGGTCGTTGACGACGAAAAGTTAATTGTAAAAGGAATACGTTTCAGTCTGCTGCAGGATGGCATGGAGGTAGACTGCGCATATGACGGTGAGGAGGCCTTAAATATGGCGAAGGCCAATTCATATGATATGATTCTTTTAGATGTCATGCTTCCAAAGATGGATGGCTTTGAGGTGTGTCAGGCAATAAGGGAGTTTTCTGATGTCCCGATTGTCATGCTCACTGCAAAGGGCGATGATATGGACAAAATTTTAGGACTTGAGTACGGCGCTGATGACTATATCACAAAGCCATTTAATATTCTTGAGGTAAAGGCCAGAATCAAGGCAATCATGCGGCGCACTTCACCGGAACGCGCACCACAGGTACAGTCATCTGTAATTGAAAAGGGTGATATCAAGCTCGACTGTGACAGCAGACGTCTGTTCATAAATGATAATGAAATCAATTTGACTGCAAGAGAGTTTGAACTGCTCGAGATTCTGATCAAAAATGAAAATAAAGTGTACAGTAGGGAGAGCCTTTTAAAGATTGTATGGGGCGAGGATTACCCTGGGGATGTGCGTACTGTTGATGTGCATGTCAGACGTCTTCGTGAAAAGATTGAGGCAAATCCGAGCGAGCCGAAGTACGTTCATACCAAGTGGGGTGTGGGATATTACTACAACCAGAAGTAATACTTTCAGAAAGGTTCTAAAATGTTTAAGAGTAAAGTACATTTTGCATTTTATAAGAGTCTGAAATCCAGGCTGATTTTCATGATTTTTGTTCTCGTTCTGGTACCGGAGGTGGTGCTGTGCTTCGGCATACTTAACACCTACGAGTCCAGAGCGGTTTCAATCCGCGAAAGTGAAGTGCTTAGTCAGGCAAAGATTCTCGCAAACAAGATATCCACAAGTAAATACTTTGATAAGGATGGCAGTGACTTGAGCAATATTGATGCTCAGATTGACACTCTTACTACTATATATGAGGGCCGTGTGCTCATAGTTGACAAGCATTTTAAGATTATTAAGGATACGTACAATTTAGATGATGGCAATACTATTGTCTCAGAGGAGGTTATCAAGACCTTCTCTGCTTCAGAGATTACAAGCTACGATTCTAAAAACCACTATATCGAGCTTTCTGTTCCGATAAGCAATCCAAACGACAAGGATTCAAAGATAGAGGGAGCACTTGTTGTAAGTGTGTCGACGGACAATATATCACTAAATATGTCATATCTGACACAGATTGCAGTGACGGTTGCAATTATCGCAGGTGCGGTGGTGCTCTTTTTTGGTGTGCTTGTGCTTTTGCACCTTTTTGTTCCGATTAAGAAGCTTTCTGACGAGATATCAGACATTAAGGATGGCTTTGGAAAAGAGCAGCTGGATGTAGATGACTATGCGGAGACTGCTATAATAAGCAGGAATTTTAATGAGCTGATGAGCGGAATGAAGGTCATGGATGAGTCCAGACAGGAGTTTGTATCGAATGTGTCACATGAGCTCAAGACACCTCTTACTTCCATGAAGGTACTCGCAGATTCCATCAACAGTATGGGTGATGAGGCTCCGATTGAGATGTACAGGGAGTTCATGGGAGATATCACAAGCGAGATAGACAGAGAGACAAAGATAATAAATGACCTGTTATCACTGGTCAAGATGGATAAGTCGGCTGCCACGCTGAATATCGAGAGTGTTAATATCAATGACCTGCTCGAGCAGATTATGAAGAGACTTCAGCCGATTGCTGACAAGCAGCAGGTGGAGCTTGTACTCGAGAGCTTCAGACCGGTAACTGCAGAGATAGATGAGGTGAAGCTGACGCTTGCTTTTACAAACCTCATTGAGAATGCAATCAAGTACAATGACAACGAGACCGGTGGCTATGTTCATGTATCCTTAAATGCGGACCATCAGTATTTCTATCTGAAGGTGGAGGACAACGGTATCGGTATACCGGAGGAGTCCTTAGAGCACATCTATGAGAGATTTTATCGCGTGGACAAGTCGCATTCGAGAGAAATCGGCGGTACAGGTCTGGGACTTGCCATTACAAGAAGCTCTATTCTTATGCATAGGGGAGCTATAAAGGCTCACAGTGTGATGGGAGAGGGCACTACCTTTGATGTGCGTATACCGCTCAACTATATTGTATAGGAGGCTTGACGTGAAAAGAATAATTATATTCGTGCTCACTGCAGTAATTCTGCTCTCAATGGGCGGCTGCACAAAGAAAAAAGCAGACAATACGGTTGAGGTATTTTGTCTGAATATGGATGTTACGAGCAGCGTGCCGGAGTCATATGTGCTTAGAAGCAAAAACTCAGATGTGGACAAGCAGGTGGATGAGCTTCTTGGAAGACTGCAGGATAAGCCTGAAGACTCAAGACTGCGCAAGGCGATTCCGGATGAGGTGTCTGTGAGAGGTCATGACGAGAAAAATTATAACTGCACTGTGGATTTCAGCAAGGAGTATTATGACCTTACGGCTGCGCAGGAGGTGCTTTTGAGAGCTTCTGTAGTCCGCACGCTCACACAGCTGGATAGTATTTCATATGTGACATTTACCGTAAACAGTATTCCTCTTGTGGACTCGGATGATGAGATTGTCGGCAGTATGGGTGCTGATGATTTTGTTGAGAATCCGGGTGAGCAGATTAATACAAGTGTGAAGGAGACACTCACGCTTTATTTTGCTGACAAGGATGGTACAGGGCTTGAAAAACAGACCAGAGTGATACATTACAGCTCAAATATAGCGCTTGAAAAGCTTGTTGTTGAGCAGCTTATTGAGGGGCCGAAGGGCTCTAAGCTCAAGGCAACTCTTCCGGGCACAACAAAGCTTATCAATGTGTCTGTGGCAGATAGAATATGCTATCTGAACTTTGACTCTTCGTTCAGAAATACTATTGACAATAAGCTGACAGAGGATGTGGTGATGTATTCGATAGTTAATTCACTCACCTCACTTCATACTGTGGACAAGGTACAGATCTCACTTGACGGTGAGAATGACGGCATGCTGCTTTATAATTACAAGCTAAGCGACATGTATGAGTTTAATAAAGATATAGTGGATTCTGATGATTCCACGGAAAAAACTGAAAAATAGAATAGATTGGATTAGGAGGAGAAGAGCATTAGTAAAAGACCGATGTTTTTATTTGCGTTGGTCTATACTGCAGGAACTGTTTCCGGTATGTATGGCAGGGGCTTTGGACTTCTGGTCTTTGCCATACTGCTTGTGGTTTTAATAGCTGAGTGTATTGCAGCTAAGGGCGGCTTTTCCGGTGTCAGGCGCATAGTTGTTTTACTTATCCTGACATCATCAGCTGTTTTTGCCACAGCACAATTCAGATACGCTTCAGTAGATGAAAACCGTGACAGCTATATGCAGTATATGACAGATGAAAAATCTGTCATCGTCTGGGGGAAGATTTATAAAACTGAATACAAGTATTTCTCATACAGGTATTATATGACAGACTGCGTAGTGCAGCCCGAGTATGGCAAGGCTTTTGGCAGAAAAATATCCTGTGGTGATGTCGTGGTATACTGTGACAGCAAAAGCGCACATCTGGGAGATTATATGAAAGCTTGCGGCAGGATAGGCTTGTTTAAGTCTGCAACCAATGAGGGAGAGTTTGACAGAGCGCGCTTTTACCGCTCACAGGGAATTGATTTTTCTGTGAAGGCAGACAGTATTAAGACAAGCGCCGGTAAACATGCATGGTATTACCACAGACTTGAAAAACTTCGTGATACGCTGTCAGCTTCACTTCTTGAGGTGACTGATGAGCCAACGGCAGGAGTGCTTTCGTCCATGCTGCTTGGAGACAAGTCGTATCTGGATGATGAGATAAAGGATTTATATCAGGTCAGCGGTATTTCACATATACTGGCTATTTCCGGACTTCATATTTCTATAGTTGGCATGGCCTTTTACAAGCTTCTCAGAAAAAGAAGGGTGAGCTATACAGCGGCATTTGTCTGTTCTGCGGCACTTATACTAAGCTATGCTGTTATGACAGGAAATGCCGTGTCCACAAGGCGTGCCGTGGGGATGTTCATACTTACAATGCTTGCGGCGGCTTTAGGCAGATGCACAGATATGCTCAATTCTCTTGGCATCATGGTCATTTACCTGCTGTGGGACAATCCTATGGTTTTGGGATATGCCGGATTTGTGTTTTCGGTAGGGGCAATACTTGCTATAGGTATTGTGACGCCTGTGATGAGTACTTCTAAGGGCGGGAAATTCTGGGCATCAGTATCTATACAGCTTCCGATGCTTCCGGTTGTTGCTATGAACTATTATGAGCTGCCTCTTTTTGCGGTGTTTGTAAATCTCATTGTGATACCGGCTTTACCTGTCGTATTTATTTCGGGTCTGCTTGCGTCTGCCGCAGGCTGCTTTGGCGTGATGCCCGGCAAATTGCTGGTGTTTCCTGCATTTGCGGTGTTAAAGCTCTATGAGGTGCTTTGCGGTCTTGTTATGAAGCTTCCGGGGGCATCGGTTATCACAGGAGCTCCTGATGGATACAGGATTTTCCTTTTTTATGCTGTTATGAGTGGCTTTTTGGTGGCATTTTCGCTTAAAAAACGTGCCATAGAGTGTGACTTGAAAGAAAAAAGCCAAATCCTTTACAGTGTCCAAAGAGTGGTGTGTACAGCAGTTCTGCTTGCAATTTTGCTTGTGAAGCCAAAAACTGCTGCGCAGCTTGATATACTTGATGTGGGGCAGGGTGATGGCATATTTTACCGCTTTGAGTCAGGCACATGCATCTTTATTGATGGAGGAAGCTCTGACCGAAAACAGCTTGGCGAGAATGTAATTATGCCGTTTCTTAAGTATAACGGCATACAGGGTATATCATACTGGTTTGTTTCACATGCAGACAGTGATCATATAAGCGGATTGTCTGAGGTGATAGACAGTGGGTATACTATAGAGCATATAGTTGTGGCAGAAGCGGCGGCTAATGAGGAAGCTATGGAGGAGCTTCTTTTTAAAGCTAAGGAAGCAGGAATTGATATATGCCTTATGTCAAAGGGGGATTCGATTGAAATAAATGATGCATCAGGTTCGCGCAGTACTGCAAATGAAGAAGCTGATGGTATCATGTGCCTGTATCCGGGGCCTTGTGATACTGCCTTAGACAGAAACGATATGTGTCTTGTGCTGAAGCTCACGGATGGCAGGTTTAGTGGTATTTTCGGCGGAGATATATCATCTGAGGTAGAAAAGAAGCTTGTTAATGAGTATGGGGATGAGCTTTCTGTGGATTTTTACAAGGCAAATCATCATGGTTCCAGGTATTCAGGCTCTGCAGACTGGATTGAGGCTTTAAGCCCAAGGTGGGCTGCAGTATCATGCGCGGCAGAAAACCGCTATGGACATCCGGCTGATGAAGCCATGGATAGGCTTATGGATGCAAAGTGCCGTATTTTATACACAATGCAAAGTGGTCAGATTAAGTATAAAGAGAGTGCTATATATGAAAACAATAGACAATGATATAAAAGCAGGAGATTTCAAAAAGGTTTATCTGCTGTATGGACAGGAGAGATACCTCATAAAACAGTACAGGGACAAGCTGATAAAGGCTATGGTCAGTGAGGGCGACAGCATGAACTTTTCATCGTTTGAGGGCGATGGAATCAACCAGAAGGAGATAATTGACCTGGCGGAGACACTTCCGTTTTTTGCGGATAAAAGAGTGATTCTTATAGAGGATGCAGGCATTTTTTCAAAGGCAGGCGATGAGCTTGGAGAGTATTTAAAGGACTCACCTGAGAGCACGCACTTTATATTTATTGAGGAGAGCGTTGATAAGCGCTCAAAGCTTTATAAGGCGGCAGCCAAGTGCGGTAATCCTGTGGAGTTCAAGGAACAGACGGATGAGACACTTGCCAGATGGATAGGAATGAGGATTAGAAAAGATGGAAAGGGCATGAGTCAGGCTGCCTACAACAGCTTTATAGAAAAAACCGGCACAGATATGGAAAATATCGACAAGGAGCTTGAGAAGCTGCTGTGCTACTGCATGGACAAGGACGTGATTGAGCTTTCGGATGTTGAGGCTGTAACGACAGAGCAGATCACAAACAAGGTGTTTGAGATGGTTGATGCGATTGCATCACACAAACAAAAGCGTGCGCTTGAGCTGTATTACGATCTGCTGGCACTTAAAGAGCCGGCCATGCGTATTATGTATCTTATATCGCGCCAGTTCAATATACTGATGAATGTGAAAGCTATGACAAATAAGGGCTTTGGCAACAAGGATATAGCATCAAAGGCCGGATGTCCGGAGTGGGCGGTGCGCAAATATCAGGCGCAGTGCAGGGCATATTCGCTGGATGATTTAAAGAGGGCTGTGAGAGACGGTGTGGCATATGAGGAGGCTGTGAAGACCGGCAGGATGAATGACCAGATGGCTGTGGAGCTTTTTATAGTGCAGTACTCTGCAGATATGACCGGCACTCATGCGACAGGCAGTAAATGATATAACGCAAATATACAAAAAAGCAAATAAAAAAACCCATCGGTATGACGGCACCGATGGGTTTTTATTTATTGCTATATAGTAATTAAGCTAATCCGTTAACAAGCTTTGTTAAACGAGATACTTTTCTGGCTGCGTTGTTCTTGTGGAAGATACCCTTTGAACCAGCGCTTGCGATAGCAGAAGTTGCATCCTTTAATGCAGCCTCAGCAGCAGCCTTATCATTTGCAGCTACAGCAGCCTCAACCTTCTTGATTGCTGTCTTAACTCCTGATTTGATTGCTTTATTTCTTGCAGCCTTAGTTTCTGTTACTAAAATTCTCTTTTTTGCTGATTTAATGTTAGCCAACTCGTACACCTCCAAATATTTAATCTAATGTATGCCAAAACAGACACGGACGCTTTGGCACAAACATACTAGAATATAATATGTCAACCTTTCTGCTCTGTCAATACATATTTTGAAAAAAATTGCAAAAAATTAACATATATGTGATTTTGGAATATCATACAGGGGAGGTGTATTGATTTGTCGGCTGATAAATGGTGTGCAAGAACTGATCTGGCGCTTGAGACGCAGGAGAGCCTTAAAAAGGCAAACACAGATATGAGAGGTGTGAATTTCTCTGAAAAAAAGCTGGATAATGGAATCATAGTCAGTGTAGTGACAATTGACTCGGAAAATGCAGTCAGGGCTACAGGCCGTCCTAAAGGAAAATATGTGACAATTGAGGCTGCTATGCTGTCCGAGGGAGATGAGGAGTGCTGTCAGGCTGTGACAAGGGAGCTTTCAAGAGAGCTTAAGAGCTTTGTAAAGGCTGTCTGTGACAAGCGTATATATGCGGCACTTGTTGTCGGGCTTGGAAACAGAAATGTAACTCCTGATGCGCTTGGACCAAGATGCGTTGACAGCTTGTTTATCACCCGCCATATAGTAAAGGAATATGGCAGGTATGCGTTTAGCAACGAGAATGTAAACAGTGTGTGCGGCCTGGTGCCGGGCGTTATGGCTCAGACAGGCATGGAGTGCCTTGAGATAATAAAGGGTGTGGTGAGCGAGGTGAAGCCTGATTTTGTTGTGACAATTGATGCGCTTGCGGCACGCAGTACAAAGAGGCTGGGCTGTACCATACAGCTGACGGATACAGGCATAGTGCCCGGAAGCGGGGTAGGAAACCACAGGGACGGTATCAACCATGGCAATCTCGGAGTGCCTGTTATCGCAATTGGTATTCCGACAGTCATTGATGCGGTGACTATTGTTTCAGATGCGGTAAATGCCAGCCGGGAGAACACCGCAAAGCTCATGTCGCCTAAGTTAAATGGCATGTTTGTGACGCCGAAGGATATTGACGAGACGGTTAAGAGACTGGCAGGGCTTTTGTCTGAGGGCATAAATATGGCTTTTTCAAACGATGAATATGATGACTATAGTGAATAATTTTATTGCTTCGAATATCATTAGAGCCAGCCGCATAAGCTTTATGTAGCAGGGGATGCCTGATGCTTTAGATGGGAGATGATATTGTGAAGAAGAAAATGATTGTGCTTATAGCATTTATATATATTGCGTCTATGCTGTTTTGCGGTGATGGTGTGGGAAAGAAGTTCGTGGAAGAAAAATTTCCGCACCTTACATATTCTGACAAGGAGTGTGATGATTCAAAAAAGAAGGAGCTGCATATTGTGGAGGATGAGGATACAGCAGGAGGTATTCTCTCATATGAGGAGCTTGCTGCGATGGAAAATGAAAATGCAAGTGTCAGGAACAATATGCTGCCGGATACCGACCAGCTGGCATTTGTTGATGAAGCTGAAAAAAACGGTGAGCTGGCAGAGCTCAAGGATCAGCAGAACGTGAAAATGCCGCAGGTAGATATGAGCTTTGACAATCTGGTAAAAAACTATTATCAGGTGGACAAGACTACATATATAGGAGCCGATGAGCTGTGTGAGGAGGTTTTGCTTGGGCGCGATATGTCTATAGAAAAGTCAGGCGATGGTCCTGATATACTCATATACCATACACATTCGCAGGAGGGGTACAGTGATTCCATTGATACATCAGAGACAGAGACCGTAGTTGGAGTGGGTGACAGGCTTGAATCACTTTTGAGGGAAAAATACGGCTACAATGTGCTGCATCACAAGGGGCAGTATGATGTGAATGACCGCGACCATGCGTATTCTAATTCACTTCCTGATATTACAGAGATTATTGAGAAAAATCCGTCTATAAAGGTGGTTATTGACCTGCACAGGGATGGAGTGGCTGAGACTACAAGGCTTGCTGCCACAATAGATGGAAAGCCTATGGCACAGATTATGTTTTTTAACGGGCTGTGCCGCACTGCTGCAAGGGGACCGATTAATAGTCTGCCCAATGAGTATCTGGGGGATAATCTGGCGTTTTCATTTCAGCTGCAGCTCATGGCAAATGAGTATTATCCGGGGCTTGCAAGGCGCATATACTTAAAGGGCTACAGATATAATATGCATCTGTGTCCGAAATCACTGCTCGTGGAGGTGGGAGCGCAGACAAATACCAAGGAGGAGGCGTACAATGCAATGGAACCACTTGCAGATATACTTGATAAAGTGTTAAAATAATATAGACTTTATTTCACAAATCTGATAAACTTTGATGAGTTATTGAAAGCATTAGGAGGACATATGTCAATAGATCAGAGCAAAATCCGCAATTTTTGTATTATTGCCCATATTGATCACGGTAAATCTACACTCGCGGACAGAATTATAGAAAAAACAGGCACACTTACCAGCAGGGAGATGCAGGCTCAGGTGCTCGACAATATGGATTTAGAGAGAGAGCGTGGTATCACAATCAAGTCTCAGGCAGTCCGTATTATATATACCGCAAAGGATGGCGAAGAGTATATTTTTAATCTGATAGATACACCGGGACACGTGGATTTTAACTATGAGGTATCAAGGAGTCTTGCGGCATGTGACGGAGCTATACTTGTAGTGGATGCGGCCCAGGGCGTTGAGGCACAGACACTTGCAAATGTTTACCTTGCACTGGATCATGACCTGGATGTATTTCCTGTTATAAATAAGGTGGATCTGCCGAGTGCGCGCCCGGATGAGGTGGCACAGGAGATTGAGGATGTTATCGGTATTGAAGCTATGGATGCACCGCGTATTTCCGCAAAGACAGGACTCAATATAGAGGATGTGCTGGAGCAGATTGTAAAAAAGATTCCGGCACCAACAGGCGATAAAGATGCACCGCTTAAGGCACTTATATTTGATGCAACATATGATTCTTATAAGGGAGTCATTATTTTCTGCCGACTGAGAGAGGGCTCTGTAAAGGTAGGAGACACAATAAAGATGATGGCTACAGGTGCATCTGATGTGGTTACAGAGGTGGGTTATTTTGGCGCAGGCCAGTTTATACCATGCGATGAGCTTTCGGCCGGTATGGTTGGATACATTGCGGCCAGCATCAAAAATGTCAGGGATACACGCGTGGGTGATACAGTTACACTCGTTGACAGACCGTGCGATGAGGCGCTTCCTGGCTATAAGAAGGTTAACCCTATGGTTTACTGTGGTCTTTATCCTGCGGACAGTGCAAAGTATCCTGATTTAAGGGATGCGCTTGAAAAGCTGCAGGTCAACGACGCTTCATTACAGTTTGAGCCTGAGACATCACTGGCACTTGGCTTTGGCTTCAGATGCGGATTCCTTGGTCTTTTACATCTGGAAATTATTCAGGAGAGACTGGAGAGAGAGTTTGATCTGGATCTCGTTACCACTGCACCTAGTGTTATTTACAAGATTCACAAGACAAGCGGTGAGGTGTTAGATCTGACCAATCCTTCAAATATGCCGGATCCGTCAGAGATTGAGTATATGGAGGAGCCATACGTATCTGCAGAGATTATGGTCACAAGTGACTATGTCGGTGCGATTATGAAGCTGTGCCAGGAGAGACGAGGAGTCTATATCAGCATGGAGTATATCGAAAAAACACGAGCTCTCATAAAGTACGACTTGCCATTAAATGAGATTATCTATGATTTCTTTGATGCCCTCAAATCCCGCTCCAGAGGCTATGCTTCTCTGGATTACGAACTCTGCGGATATGAGCGCAGCGAGCTTGTGAAACTGGATATTCTGGTCAATAACGCAGGAATCACGAGAGATGGTCTGCTGATGAAAATGTCAGAAGAAGATTACGATACAGTCCTCGATACCAATCTGAAAGGGACATTCCATTGTATCCGGTTTGCTGCAAGGCAGATGCTCAGACAAAGAGGCGGAAGAATTATCAATCTGTCATCAGTTTCAGGAATCCTTGGGAATGCAGGACAGGCAAATTACAGTGCAAGCAAAGCCGGAGTGATCGGTCTTACCAAAAGTGTGGCAAGGGAGCTTGCGTCGAGAGGAATCACATGCAATGCAGTGGCACCCGGATTTATCGAAACAGAGATGACAGAGGCTATGCCGGAGGCTGCCAGGGAAACGGTAAAAAAACAGATTCCGCTTCAGCGGACAGGGCAGGTGTCAGATGTGGCCGGTGTGGCTGCATTTTTAGCATCGGATCTGGCAGATTATATCACCGGACAGGTGATCTCCGTGGACGGCGGCATGCACATGTAAAGAATATATATCATGAGGAGAACAATATGGCAAAAAGACGCGTAGTGGTAACGGGAATGGGAGCAGTCACACCGATCGGACTGAGTGTGGATGAATTCTGGCAGAATGTAAAAGCACAGAAAACCGGGTTTTCTGAAATTACAAAATTCGACACCACTAATTATAAATGTAAGCTTGCAGCAGAAGTAAAAGAGTTTGATGCAAAAAATTATATGGATGCAAAAGAAGCAAGGCGCATGGAACTATTCAGCCAGTATGCCGTGGCGGCAGCGAAGGAGGCAATTGAGGATGCCGGGCTTGAAATGGATCAGGAAGATCCGTATATGGCAGGCTGTGCCATTG